>QWBY01000037.1_pt1 | contig 94557 bp, 71 predicted proteins | sample 1972471 | NCBI WGS metagenome assembly QWBY01 (sample SAMN09866722, study PRJNA288562) | Human gut metagenome isolate term6_stool, whole genome shotgun sequencing...
CATCACGTCGGCGCCGCTCTCTGGATTGCTTACATAGATTTCAACTCCGGCGATAGGAGCGTGGGTCTCAGCGTCGGTAACCACTCCGCTGAACGTGTAGGTCTTGGTCAGCGTGACAGCCAGACCACTGACGTTGCCGTCGGCGAGTGAGATGGTTTCAGGATGAGTATAAGCGTCGTAAGACGGATGGCTTACTGTCAATGTATACTCCTTGCCGTATTTGATTACATCCATTGAGAATGCACCCTCGGCGTCGGTCTCACTGTAGTATTCCACGCCGTCGGCGCTTGCAAGAGTGATGTAGGCGCTTGCCACAGCCTCGCCCTTCTCGTTCTTAACCGCACCGCTCAGCGTCTTGTACGGGCTGACGATGAAGTGTGCCACAGGAAGGCTGATATCGCTGAATGACGCCGTTGCCATTTGAGTCTCATCATCCTTCTTAGCCTGTTGAGCCTGACCCTTTACATTTTTGTCCACCTCGAACGATGTGCTGTTGTATGCAGTTCCGGCAGAAGTCAAGAAGAGGCGGATGTCGCCACCGTCATAAACAAAGCCATCAGGGAATGTCAAAGTAACAACACTCTTGATGTTTTCTGCTGTGACAGCCTCACTGTGGTCAACCGTCATCTTGTCGGCAACCTTAGTCAAGCCTTCTGTGCTTTCGCCCATGAGAGCAGTGCCCTCAGCCACATTTCCAATCCAAGCATCTACAGAGAATGTGATGTTCTTGGAAGAGTGCGTTCCGAAGAACTGGATTTCGTTGATTTTCGTACCTGCAGGCAGATTGATGAGCGATTTCGGATAGATAATCTCCGTCTTTGAGTACTTGTAGAAGAAGTCGGCAGGACCGGCAGTAGCCGTTTCCGTAGGTGTTCCTACAATTACCTCAGCGTCGCCCTTCTCCTTGTTTACAGTCACATTTACTGTTTCGCTCGCCGCAGTGCCAGTTTCAGCCGTAAACTTGACGAAAGTCTCGGCAGCGCCGACAGCGTGAGGTATTACAGAGAATTCGAAGTCGTATTCCTTGCTTGCCTCAAGAGCCGGAGTCTCAGCAGTGGCAACGATACCGTCGTTCATCCACAATTCCGCTCTATAAGAGCCAGCCTCTTTAGCCTCGCCGTTCTCAACACGAGCTACAACCTTGTAGACACTGTTTACCTCAGCGTTTTCAGGGATGTCGGCGCTCAGCACGTTGAAGCCCTGAGCCACATTCAAAGCAACATTCTTAACAAAAGAAGTTCCTCCCATATTCACTTTCTCGCGATCAGCGAAGAATCCTTCCTTAGAAACAGTCAGATTATATTCGAGACCGTCTTGAACCACGATGAAGTTGAACTTACCTTCAGCATCAGTAGTGCCTGAATATTCAACATTGTCGCTCACGAGTTTCACCTCGGCGCCTTCAACAACAGCATTGTTGGCTGCAGAAGTAACCACACCGCTGAACACCGAAGCCTCCTTGTCGAAACCGAACACCGTTACAGGGAGCGGTTTCAAAGTCATCGTGCCAGAAAGCGCGCCATCGGCGTAGCGGATAGCCGCAAGAGCGGCATGGTCGCCGTCAACCTCGAAGTTGGTTGTTGAATACTGCTCTGCCGACGACATAACCGTCACGCGCAAGTTGCCGCCAGTGTAGGTAAACGGAGTGTTGAACGTCACCTTGATGATTGGCTGATGGTCGCTGCTGCTGCCAATGACAGCCGCTACAGCATAAGTGCCGGCATAAACCTGAGTCATCGACTCCGACTGATACCATTCTTCTTGTTTCGGAGAAGTAGCATCAGTGTTCTCCATCCAGATTTTCAAATCAGAAGAGATTTCCTTGTTGCTATAAGCGTTCTTATAACCAAGGAACGTGATGCTCTTGAGCTCAGTTCCTGCAGGGATGTTGAGCAAGTCGGCAGGATAGATGATTTCCGACTGCGAGTTGTAGTAGTTGAGTTGCAAAGGAATGTCGTTGGCAGTTGTAGTGCAGTTGCCGACAACAGCCTCGCCTACCACTTCCTCAGCGGCAACAGTGATTGTTGCAGTTCTTTCAATCTGAACACCGCCGTCGACAACCAATTTGGCAGCAAACTCGCCATTCTTGCGCGGAGTGAACTGGAATTCAACACTTGCATATTCACCCGAAGCGATAGCCGGGAGAGCCTTCTCGGCAATCAAGTCCTCTCCGATATAGAATTTTGCAGTGCAAACACCTTCCTCGATGTCTTTCTTACCGAAAGAAGCGACGTCGAACGAAACAGTCGAAGCATGGTTGACAGTTGCTGTTTCCGGAATCTTCACATTGCCAAGCTCAGCCTCGTAGTCAGGAGTGTCGAGGTATGAACCACCGATAATGTTGTCCACGCGAGCATAACCAGCCTCGAAAGCGATATACCAGTCGCCGGCAGGAATGTTGTCGAGAGTGAACGTCTTGTACATGAAGTTGTCGTAGTATCCGCCAGGATATGTTCCCATAGCGAAGCAGTTTGCATCGTCGGAATTGTCGATGGTGATGTTTTTCACCTGAGTCCAATTCTTGCGGTCTGCAGAATAGTAGACATTGAGCTTCGATGTTGCATTGCGCTTGTTGGCGTCGAAAGTCATGTGCTCGCCTTCAGCCAAGCGGATTTTCGGAAGCACGAATTTTGACAATTCCACCTCGTCGCTTGTAGCGGCATATCCGTTCTCGCCATAAGAGAAGTTAGACACTTTCCATTTCTTTTGTCCTGAAGACAGTTCGATGTAGGTGCCGGCAGGGAATTTCTGGTCGTTGAAGTTGATGTAAACCTTCGACGGGTCAACAATCTCACCAGTCACAGCCAAAGTGTATACTTCACCCTGACCGTCGGCAGGAGTGATGACAATGTTGCCAGAACGCTTGCCAACCACAGACGCATCCATAGTCACAGTGAGATAAGCCTTTCCGAGGGCTGCCACTTCATAAGGGAATGTTGCAGCCTCGCCCTTCTCCGTAGCGCTGATTTTATACGAGAATCCTTCAGGAACGCTTACGCTGTTGATTGTCAGCGGAGCGCCGCCCTTGGCATTGCTTATAACGAGCACCTTGCTGGTGCTTGCCTGCATCACCTGGAAATCGACAGTAGAGCCGTTCTCCACAACGTGCGACAAGTTGTCCTCCAAAGTAAACACAGGAGCGTGAGGGAACACCTCTATCCAACCTAAATAAGTCGTTACGCCCGAAATATTTTCTTTCAAATGGAAGCCATGACGGTAGTTTTCCGTAACGGCCATAGTTACTGTACCCTCAAGATATTGCGACTCGCCAACGGCAAGAGGGAACGAAACCGGCACTGGTTCGCCTACTGCGACACCGTCAGTGTTGTCATACAAAGACACTGTGTAGCCTTCTTCGCCTACAGCCAAGGGAACTTCACCAGAGTTTTTGATTTTGGCTTTGAACTGCACCTGAACATTTCCGTCGGCGTCAGCACAAAGGTCGCCCGAAGAAATCATTGTAGGCGACGAAAGGATTGTCATTTCCCTTTTAAGAACGACATCGGCACTCGCTGCCGAGAACTCGTCGAGAAGCACTTGGTCGCCACAGATGCCCAGGCGGGTGCCTGCCGCAACATTAGGAAGCTCCACCTTTGTCCAAGCGTCGGTGCTGAGTGCAGGGACAGTCACCTCATACTTGTCACCCTTAGTCACAGTGCCGTCGGAGGCAACTGTGCAGGTGTAGAATGACACCGAACCTTCAGCAGCGCTCTGCTTCACGTAGATGCTTGCATCTCCGGTGATTGCCGGAGTCACAATCATGTCGGTCATTGTCTGCGAGTTCTCGCCCCAAGAATCATAAAGAGTTTGAGAGCCGACCTTCAAGCATGCGCCGTCATCGCCATAACCGCCCGTTTTCTGAGCGAAGTACTCGACAAACGAAGGCGTGCTCCAAGAGTCGGCCTGAAACCTGTCAACATAGTGCGCCCAACCCGGAGGGGCAAACGACGACACCAATTTTTCCGACCCCAGACCCGAAAAATCATAGGTGTAAGGAGCCACCACGTCGGCTCTCGCAACAGAAAAACCTAAAGCGAGAGCCAACATTGTTAATAAATAAGTAAACTTTCTCATAAAAATATATTTAAAGAAATAAATAATTCCTATTACTTCTTTTTCAGATGTGCAAATATAGAAATTTGCTATCAAATTGCCAATTTTTTGCGAATTTTTCTGAAGAAATATTATCACAAATCGCCTTTTTCTGCACAATCATCCGTCTTCGCATAAAAAACAGACATTTTGCGCCTCCCGCACCTTTCTATTGAATAACCTCGCCTTTTTCAAAGTTTTTGTGTAAGTTTGCAACAGAATTAGCAAACAAGAACATATATGAATCCTATCGTAAGCATCATTATGGGCAGCACATCGGACATGCCAGTGCTCGAGAAAGCCGCCAAACTACTTGATGAATTTGAAATTCCATTTGAAATCAACGCCCTTTCAGCACACCGCACACCGCAGGAAGTGACCGACTTCGCCAACAACGCCAGCAAGCGCGGGCTGAAAGTGATTATCGCCGCAGCGGGTATGGCCGCGCACCTGCCGGGCGTTATCGCCGCCCAGACCACAGTGCCAGTGATCGGTGTCCCCATCAAATCCACGCTCGAGGGTATGGACGCCCTGCTCGCAATCGTGCAGATGCCTCCGGGCATCCCAGTGGCAACCGTGGGCATCAACGCCGGTCTCAACGCCGCTATTCTTGCCGTGCAGATGCTATCACTCACCGACGAGCGCATCGCCGCGCGTTTTGCGGAATACAAGCAGGGTCTTGCCAAGAAAATCGTGAAAGCCAACGAAGACCTTGCCCGCATTTCGTATAAGTTCAAGACAAACTAAGCATCTCCCAGCTATGAACGACTTCAACTACCGCCGCCGTCACTCTTCGACAGTGCAGATAGGCAACGTGCCGCTTGGAGGCGACAATCCGATACGGATACAGTCGATGACATCGACCTCGACGCTCGACACCGACGCCAGCGTGGCGCAATGCCGCCGCATCTTCGACGCGGGAGCCGACTATGTGCGCCTGACCGCACAAGGAGTGCGCGAGGCGCACAATATCGGTGAAATCCGCGCCGCCCTCCATGCCGCAGGCTACACCAAGCCGCTTGTCGCCGACATCCATTTCAACCCTAAAGCCGCATTCGAGGCAGCCGCCACGACCGACAAGGTGCGCATCAATCCAGGCAACTTTGTCGATGCCGCGCGCACGTTCAAGAAATTGGAGTATACCGACGAGGAGTATGCCGCGGAACTTGAGAAGATACGCCGTGCCGTGGTGCCTTTTATCGCCATCTGCCGCGAATACCACACGGCAGTGCGCCTCGGCGTGAACCACGGGTCGTTGTCAGACCGCATCATGAGCCGCTACGGCGACACCCCTGCTGGAATGGTTGAGTCGGCAATGGAGTATCTGCGGATATTCCGCGAGGAGAATTTCAACGATGTGGCAATCTCCATCAAGGCCTCCAACACGGTGATCATGGTTGAGACCGTGCGCCGCCTCGTGGCGGAGATGGATCGCGAGGACATGCACTATCCGCTGCATCTCGGTGTGACCGAGGCTGGCGACGGCGAGGACGGCCGCATAAAGTCGGCTGTGGGTATCGGCACACTGCTCGCCGAAGGCATCGGCGACACCGTGCGCGTGTCGCTGAGCGAGGAGCCGGAACTTGAAATCCCCGTGGCGCGCAAACTGGTTGACTACATCACCGCCCGCGAAGGCCACGCCCCAATCAGCGGATGCTTCGCCAAGGCCTACAACCGCATCGCTCCCGAACGCCGTCCCACAAACGCCGTGGGAAGCATCGGCGGGCAAAACGTGCCGGTAGTAGCCACCGCATTGAGTCCAGCCGACGTGGCGGCAATCGCGACGAAACCCGATTTCTTCCTCTCCGACGTGAATTGGAAAGTGGTCGATGCCTCCGACAAGTCCGAAGGCTTCAGCGATGACGACGTTCTGCTCCTCACAAGCCACCACGCCAACCCCGTGGGCGAAATCGAGGCATTTATCCACCGTCTGTGGGACAACGGCTGCAAAGCCCCCGTCGTGGTGCGCATGAGTTATGACGACGCCAACGAGGAAGACGTGCAGGTAAAAGCCGGAGCCGACTTCGGTGCGCTTCTGCTCAACGGCCTCGTAGACGGAATCGTGCTTGACGCGCCCAACCTGCCCAACAACGCCGATGCCGTGGCATACTCGTTCGGCATCCTCCAGGCGGCACGCCGACGCACCACAAAAACAGAATACATCTCATGTCCGAGCTGCGGCCGCACCCTCTACGACCTGCAACACGCCGTAAAGGAAATAAAAGCTGCCACTTCGCATCTTAAAGGCTTGAAAATAGGCATTATGGGATGCATTGTCAACGGTCCGGGCGAGATGGCCGACGCCGACTACGGATATGTGGGCGCCGCCGTGGGAAAAGTGAGCCTCTACAAAGGCAAGGAGTGCGTGGAACGCAACGTGCCTCAGGACGTCGCGCTCACGCATCTGATCGACCTTATAAAAGCCAACGGCGACTGGACCGAACCTAAGCAACAATAGATTTATGAATACACCTAAAAACGTCATAGACAACTTTGTAAACGTGGGTATAGCCAAAGCGCAACTGCGTGGCGGCAAACTGATGCTGCTGTCGATGATGGCAGGCGCCTACATAGCCATCGGCGGCGTGCTGTCGGTGGTGGCAGGCTTCGGATTTCCCGAACTTACAGCGGGCAACCCGTCGCTGCAGCGTCTGCTCAGCGGCGCGGCGTTTCCCATCGGACTTATCCTTGTGGTGATTCTCGGCGCAGAACTCTTCACCGGCAACAACGCCGTCCTGATGCCCGCCGCCCTGCAGGGCAAAATATCGCCGTGGGCAGCCGTGCGCAACTGGGTTGCCGTCTATCTCGGCAATTTTATGGGCGCGCTGCTCTTCACGATGCTTTTCGTATATGCCGTCGGACTCACCGCCGCAGAACCCTACCATAGCGCCGTGCAGCGCATCGCCGAAGCGAAAGTTGCGATGCCGTGGCACGTTGTGCTGCTCAAAGGCATCGGAGCCAACTGGTTTGTCTGCCTCGCCGTGTGGCTCGCCGCCTCGGCAAAGACGATGCTGGCCAAAATGGCTGGCTGCTGGCTGCCCGTGATGGCATTCGTGGCACTCGGCTACGAACACTCCATCGCCAACATGTTCTTCATTCCGATAGGAATGCTTGAGGGCGCCGACGTGACCCTGCACCAATTCTTCATTGCCAACCTGCTGCCTGCAACCATAGGCAACATCATTGGCGGAGCGTTGCTTGTAGGGTCGGCCTACACCTACGTGAACCGCTCAAAATAATAACGCAGTCCTTTAAAATACAAAAAAATCCCTCAATGAGGGATTTTTTTTGTATTTTCGTCCCTCAATGAGGGATTTTTTAGTATATTTGCGCAAACTTATTAATAATTAATGGTATGATAGACACAAGACTATATGAGTATATGCACGAACAGTTGCGGATGACACCAAAGGAATTCACCCGCTACAAATATCATGAAATTGATTGGGCATCGCGCCTTGTCGGCATCGTAGGTCCTCGAGGAGTCGGCAAATCAACAATGGTTTTGCAATGGATTATCAACCATCCCGAATCCCACAGTCTTTATGTTTCAGCCGACAATCTGTATTTCTCATCACACACATTGGTAGACCTTGCCGACGATTTCATCAAAGAGGGAGGCTTACGTCTGTTTATAGACGAAGTGCATAAATACCCAGGCTGGAGCCGCGAGCTTAAACAAATCCACGACAGCCACCCATCCCTAAAGACCGTTTTTACCGGCTCTTCCGTCCTTGACATCAAGCAAGGAGAGTCCGACCTGAGCCGCCGAGCCCTTGTCTACGACATACAAGGATTGTCATTTCGAGAATTTGCAGAATTGTTTCATAAAGTGAAGAGTGATGTCTATTCACTTGACGACTTGCTGGAACACCGAGTCGAATTTCCAGTCGAGCATCCGCTGCCAATGTTTCGCGAATACCTGACATTCGGATATTACCCGTTTGCCTTAGAGAACGGCTTCAATATCCGAATCAACCAAGTCATAGACCAAACCATAGAAGTCGACATCCCACAATTTGCCAACATGAACGCCTCAACAGCAAGAAAGCTCAAACAACTTCTGTCGGTAGTCGCAGAGTTGGCGCCATGCAAGCCCAATGGGACAAATCTTGCCACAGAGATAGGTATCAGCAAGAACAACATCAACGACTATCTTGTGTATCTTGAGAAGGCCGGTATGATCAGTCTTCTTCTCGACGACACATCCGGTCTGCGCAAACTTGGGAAAGTGGAGAAATTGTACATCGACAACCCTTCACTGATGAACGCACTCGCAAAAGGCACACCCGACACAGGCGCCGTCAGAGAGACGTTCTTCTACAACCAGACAAGGGTCAGACACAATGTTGTCGCATCACGAGTGTCGGATTTCACAATAGGTAAATACACTTTTGAAATCGGAGGCAAAAAGAAAGGCAAACGACAAATTGAAGGAATAGAAAATGGCTTCATTGTGCGCGACGACATCGAGACAGGCCACGGCATAGTTGTCCCGTTATGGCATTTCGGCCTGCTTTATTGAACATTTTAAAGCCACAACTTGTTATAACATATTGATAACTTAATAAATCGCTTACAATGAAAGAACTTAAAGGAACAAAGACAGAAGCCAACTTGGCAGCGGCCTTCGCAGGCGAATCGCAGGCAACCAACAAGTATACCTATTACGCATCAAAGGCAAAAAAAGACGGATATGTGCAGATAGCACAACTGTTTGAAGAAACGGCGGGCAATGAGCGCGAACACGCCAAACTGTGGTTCAAGCTGCTTCACGGCGGCGCCGTGCCAGGCACAATGGAGAACCTTGCCGACGCAGCAGCCGGCGAAAACTATGAGTGGACCGACATGTATGCCACCTTCGCCAAAGAGGCACGCGAAGAGGGATTCGACCATATAGCGAAACTGTTTGAAGGGGTGGCGGCAATTGAGAAACGCCACGAAGAACGCTACCGCAAGTTGTTGAAAAACATCGAGGACAAGGTGGTGTTCTCACGCGACGGCGACTGCATCTGGCAGTGTCTCAACTGCGGTCATATCCACATCGGCAAAGAGGCACCCGAGGTTTGCCCCGTATGCGCGCATCCGAAGGCCTATTTCGCCCTTGTCGCCGACAATTACTAATCTCCACGCACAATAACAGAAGGAGGCTGCAACCATTGGGTTGCAGCCTCCTTCTGTTTGTATTTGAGTCGGTTTAGAATTTAGCTCCTACCCCGACGAGGAAATTCACACCCTGGTTGCGCATGGTGAAGTAGTCCTGCCAACGGCGGTTGAACAGGTTGTTGCCCTGAGCATACACGTGAAGGATGTCGTTGATGCGATAGGTTGCGCCGAGACTGAAGTCGGACACAACGCCGAGGCTTCTCTGCTCCAAATTGACGAAAGCCGAACCGGCGACCGTGTTGCAGACAACCACATTTCTACCGCTGCGGAACTGGTATGCCACATTGATGTCAAGTTTCTTAATCGGGCGCACTGTCAACGCCGCATTGAACTGATGCTCCGCGCGGTCGTCGTTGGCGATGTAGCCGCTCTCCTTTCCTTGCGGAGTAAACATATAGCCCGCTTTCACCTCAGCCACACTGCGCAGCTTATAGGCAACGTCCAGACCCAGTTTCACGCCATTTAGATCGTATTGCGCATAGCGCACTGTGCCGCGAAGTATGTCGGGCGTAGAGAAATTCCAATCGCCGAGCAGCTCCACCGTTCCAATCTCAGGCACATACACATCTCTGACCACAGCGAATCCGACAAACGGCGACAAACTCAATCCCTTGAACAACCCGATGTTCAACCGAGCCTCGGCGTCGACCAGCGTATATGTGTTTCCGATAAGCGCCATCGACGGATTGACATAGCGGTTGCGCTCTGCAATGACGTGCAGCGGATTCATCTGGTTGCCGCCCGTTGCCGACACGGCAAGCGACGCCCTGTTGTTGATCGTGTAGTCAAACCTCACGTCAGGAGCGATATGAAACGCCGTCCCGCTGCTCGCAATGTCGAGTCGCGCACCGATGCGCAGGTTGATGCGGTCGTTGCTCTTCAGATAATATGGAGTCAGCGTCGTGACGCTCTGACGGCGGTCGTTGAGCCTTGCGCCAAACGTCATCTCCATCTGGTTGAAACCGCCATATTCAGCGATTCTGTTTTTGTAGCTCAGACTGTTGAACTCAGCGTTGACACCGATATGCGAATCCTCGTCCCAAACAAACTCCGCACCCGCATTGATGCTGAAATTATGCTCCGTCAGAGCCTTCTCGAGCGCAGGCTCCACAGGGTCGGCATATCCGAAATAATTATATCCAATGCCAGCGTGGTATCCAAACGAACGCTCGTCGTTGGCACGGCTGAGCCATTGCAAGCCCAGTTCCACCTCATTGTTGCCCTGTTTGCGCTCCACGTCATCCTTCGAAGCAGGCAGCATCATTCCGTAGTAGTTGAACTTGCTCAGATGATACACCAGGGCGGCACTCAGTTCGCCAGCCTTTAACCGGCTTGCGAAATCGACACCGATACGGTCTTCAACGAAGAATTTCTTCCGCGCCTCGCCGTTGCCCACCGAGAAAGGGTCGAACGTGGCGTAATTGCTTATCGAGCCGTTTGCCGAGTTGTGCTGCAGCCAAATGTTCATCGACATCTGCTCCTTGTCGACCACGCGGTATCCGAGGCTTCCAACCATATTCATATAGTTGCCCATTCCAAACTCCGCATATCCACGCTTTGTTGAAAACTCGAAGCCGTCAGCCTGCCGTTGCGGATTCTGCACCACAAGCCACGGGTTTACCGCAGCCGGCACCGCCCAGTCGCTGAATTTCAGTTTTACGGGAGAGGCTGTCGACGGCGCCGCGTCAGGCAGCGCCTCCATCTTCTCAGCCTTATGCTCCACCACTTCGGTCTCCTTTGTCACACTGATGGTTTGGTTCAGCTCGTCGGCGGCAGCCAAAGGCGTCAAAGCCGCCGAAGCCAGGATTATGCTGTATAATGCTTTTGTTTTCATCACTATTTCAGTGCTTTAAGTCGTTTTTCAATCATTTCCTTTATATCGGTCTCCTTGCCCGGATAGTTAGCCTTCAGACTCTCAAGATATTCGCGAGCCTGGAATTTGTCGCCCTGCTTGTTGTAAATGTCAGACAACAGGATGAATCCTCTCGCCATCCAATATTGATGCGTCGTTTCGGAGTCGAGCAATTTGTTGACCACCTTCTCCGCCTTCTTGTAGTTTCCAGCGTTGTAATAGTATGTACCGAGGTCGACAGCCGCCTTCGAGCCATATACGCTCGTGATGTCGTTGTCGACAAGGCTATTTAGATCAGCCACCGCAGCCTCATGTTTTCCCTGCTTCATCTCAGCCGTAGCGCGGGCATATCTGGCCTCGGCACGAGCCTCGGCACCGACATTCTCGTCGCCGATCAGACGGCCAGCATAGAGAAGCATTTTCTCATAGTCGGCGTTGCCCTCAGCCACGCGCAGCAATCCGAGCGCCGCACGGTTCTTGTTGTAGGTCGACGTAGCCTTCTTCTCCAATTTCTCGAAACTCTCGCGCGCCTTTGCATACTGCTTCTTTGCAATCAGCAAATCGCCCTGCATACCCAGCGCCGACTCGGCGAACGCCGCGTCGGGAGCCTTCTCCAACGCCTTGTTTACGTAGTCCAGCGCCTCCGTCGTGTCGCCGTTCTGACTGGCAGCCTCAGCGATATAGAACGAAGCCTGAGCCACACCGTTTCCGTTAGGATATTGCTCCAGATATTTCTTGAGGCCGTCGGTCTTTCCCTTGTCGAGATATTCGTTTTCGGCAGCCTCAAAGGTGAGTTGAGCCATCTCGCTCTCATTGATTTCATAGTTAGACCCCGCACTCTTCAGCAGTGCCGAGAGTTCTCCAAGACGTCCCTCCGAGGCATAAATGCGCTTCAGGTCGTCGACAGCCACCTTCGCCTCCTCGCTTGAAGGGAATTTGCGAATCAGCGCCTCGTATTGCTGTCTCGACTCCGCGGTCTTTCCCATAGAGTTCAGCAGCAACGCCAGCTGCAGCTGTCCCTTGCGCGCCTCCTCGCTCTGCGGATAAGCGCCCATCAGCTTCTCAAAAGTGTGCTGCGTTTGTGCGTGCTTGCCCTGCGCCTCATAAGCCTGCGCCTTTTCGTAGAGCGCCTTTGGCGCATAAGCCGACTGCGGGTATTTTGCGACGAGCTCATCCATCAGCGCAATCTTGTCGGACTGGCTGCCCTGGAGTCCCCGCATCATAGCCTGCTGATAAACGGCATAGTCACCGTTGGCCGTGCCGAGCGCCAAAGCCTTCGAATAGAACGTTTCCGCCTTTGCGAAGTCGCGGTTGTAATAGTGGCAGTCGGCGATACGGTTGTATGTGTCGGCGCGCAACGTGCCTGTTATGTCGGCAGCATTGGCAGCCTTGTTGAACGCCGCCAGCGCCGTGAAATATTCACGCAGTTGATAGCTTGCATATCCCAATCCGTAGTTTCCGCGGCCATAGTTGGCATCAGTGGCGGCGGCATTGATGACGTATTGATTGTAGAGCGTCTGCGCCTGCTTGTATTTTTTCTGCCGGTAGCGAGTTTCCGCAAGCCACAGCTTCACCTCCTGCGCCACCTTGGAATCATATTGAGCAAGCTCGTCGGCACGCGTCAGGAAGTCGGCGGCAGAAGTGGTTTTTCCCGCCTGCAGCTCGCGCATACCCAAACGGTAGAGCACGTTCTGCTTCGCCTTCATCATCTTTGCAGACGGACTCTTCAACGCCTCAATGCACAAGAGCGCGTTGTCGTAGTCCTTGCTTGTCATATATGAGTTTATTATATAATCCTCCACATTCGACGCATAGCGCGAGTTGGGGAACTTGTTCAAGAAATCCTGGAACAGCTTCACGCTGCTCGAGAACGGCGTGCGTCCGCCACGGCTCTGCGCCAATGCATAGTTGTAGAACGCCGTCTCGCGCGTAGACTCGTCGTAAGGCATCTTGTAAGCCTTCTCAAATGCCAGTGCCGCGGCATTCAGATTGTCGTCCTTTAGATACATCTGCCCCATAAACAGATATGCGCTCTGCGCCATCACATCGTCGGCATCGGTCACCGCGCCCACATGCGTTTTGGCATTCTCATAGTCGCCCTTACGGAACTCGCACACACCCAGAGCGAAAAGTGCCGACCGTTCAGGCGCCTCGACTGCGTTTACGTAGTCCGTCAGATAACCAATCGCCTCTGCGCTGTTTCCCAGATGATACTGGCTTTCGCCCAGCATACGGTTCAGCTCCGTGGCCATCTCGGCAGGCAGTTTTTTGTCGAGAAGGTCCTTGCCGGCGCTCACCACATCTGAATATTTCTCCTTTTTGAAATCAATCTGACACAGATAGAACTGCGCCTCACCCCAGAAACGGCTGTTCTTGCGGATAGCAGAAAACGCCTGTTCCGCACTGTCGTAGTCGCCGCGCGCATAGTCGACATAAGCCAGATAATATGCCGAATGCTCCGAGTATCGGCTGTCTGCGCGCAGCTGTCGCAATTCGGCGGCAGCACCGTCATAGTCCTTAGTGTTCAACCGGCAGAACGCCCTGCGGAAAAGCAAGTCGCCGCGCTTGTCGGCGTCGAATGCCGAAGCCGGTATACCCTCATATCCGCGCAGAGCCGCAGCAAAGTCATTATTGTAGAAATAATGGTCGCCGAGCGCCATTCTTGCCTCCAGCCTATGGATAGACGCCGGATAAGCCTCGACAAACCGCTCCAGCGCGTCGACACAGTCGGCATCGTTGCGCTGCATCTTAGCCATAGCGATATAGAAATCAGCATCCTCATAGACAGAAGCCGGCGCCTCCAGACGCTTCAGCTCCGACAGTTGGTCGATGCATCCCGTAAAATTCTTGTTGTCATACATACGGATGCCCCGCGACAGATATCCGTCGGCACCCGCCGTCGTTGTCGCATTCTGTGCCGACAGCATCGAAGCCGACGCCAGGCACAACATAGCCAATTTATGTCCTCTCATAATCGTTTTCTTACTATTACACAAAGATAGCGCAAATCGAGCGCAGAGCATTCAAGCTTGCTTGAGCATGCTATGCCGAGATGCAGCCTATTTTATACAAAGGTACAACAAAGAAATGGAAGAAAATGCAAAATGAATAAAGAATGTTGTCAGTCAGCGCAGTCAGGCAAAATTTGACTTTATTATCCTTAAAAGATGAAAATTTATTTTTTTTATTTACCTTTGCGATAACTTGTTTGCCTATATCCGCGGATATGCTACAGGCAGTTGTTGTCACTTCACCGAAACCAACATTTAACTTTAAATTATATGAAACAGCTGTTACTATGCTTCATTGCCGCATTGCTGCTCATGCCTTCACCACTGATGGCCGACAATGCCAAGAAAAAAATCAAGACATTGGACATAACCATGGATATGCCCACCGCCGACATGGACCTCAACGCCGGAGAGGAGCTCGCCCTGAAGTCGGTGCAGACAGCCTACGGCGACCTTTTCAAGAGCGGCGTCATTTCGCTCATGTCAATCTCTTGGGACGGAGAGTTTGGAGAAAATAGCGATGAGATTCCCACATTCAAAGCCGGGTTTCCATACATCGCCACCATCCAGCTGTTGATAGATCCCAGCAGCAACTATCAGACCGACTACAAGACGATAAACGGCGACTTCGTGCTCTCTCCTGACAATTTCAAGGTCACAATCAACGGCAAAGCCACACGCCTCCTTAAAGATTGTGCCCCCTACGTTCCAATCGTAACGCTGTCGTTCACCGTGCCAGGCGGCAAGCCCGGACCACAGAATAAAGAGATTCCATTCCTTGAATACAACGAATATAAGAGCGAATTTCGCTCCACACTGCCTTATGTGTCGCGCAAAGAGGCCGACGAACTGAATCCCGCGCTCCATTCGTTTGACGTGTTGGTTATGGACAGACCCTACAAATTCAAAGAGCTTATGTATGATAAATCATTCACGACATCAAGCGGCCATAGCTACAAAAAGCACAACATGCTGTTTATAAGCAAGATAATCATCGACGTAAGCAACAGGGCTGACAATAACAACGTATCTGAATTCACAGATTTGCTTGGCTCCATGTTTTCCGATATAGTAAACCTCAAAGAAGTGTGGCTCAGTTCGAAGGTCGACATTCTTAAATACATCCGCGATCTCCACAAAGCCACTGTAAACCCAGTGTTTCCCCAGTACCGCCAGTATGAAGAACAAAGCTCAAAGCTTTACACCGCCAAGGGCACACTCTTCATCCCCGAGCAAGCAGCCAATGCCGTGCTCAGCATGCTTGCCACCGACCCAACCGAGCCATCATACACCATCCGCACCTACAGCGGCGACGTGTATGCCGCGCAGAAAGCCGGAGTTTCAGCAACAAAGGTGCTCACTTGCACCAAGCACACCTTCACCGCCAAAATCAAGACAGCCGACCGCGTGTGCCAGTACCAGACATGCAAGCGTCCGTTCAAGTGGTATTATTCATGCAGCGTATGCGGCAAATGCGAATACAACAAAGCGCACACCTTCGGTGGAGGCACCGGCGCAGAATATATCTCCGCGCATGACATGTATGAGGACATAGCCAGCGACCAAGCCTACATCGGAGTCAACGCCGCCGGCGGACACGTGTATTGGAAGAGCTGCATCTACTGCGGCATACCCCACAACTACCACATGCATCATCTCACTCCTGCCGACCAGAAGATGATGGGCATTGACGGATCGTTTGCTGAATACAAACAAGGCATGCTGGAAACGCTGAGGACGATTGAAGAACAAAGCCTGCTGCAAACCTCGCTGATGAGCGACGAGATGTTTATCCTCCCCCTCAAGTCGGAGGCGAATATGAGCGTATGGGCACAGGACGGTGTCAACCGCGCACTTTGCGACAACCTCATTGACGACAACGTGCTCGGCACCGACTACACCAAACCGGTGACCCGCGACCAGCTGCGCTCCATCATGACACGTCTGGTGAAAGAGATGACCGGCAAAGACGCCACAGCCGCCGCCATAGGACTCACTGACGCCACCCTGCCACAAAGCGGCATCGTCACGCGTCAGGAGCTTGCAGCCTACGTGCACCGCACGCTGATGTATATAGAGCGGAATTCCGACCTTGCCTATTCAGAATATGAACCAAAACTCTCAAAATATGCCGACAACGCACAGGTCAAGGAATGGGCAAAAGAGCCTATGGGATTTTGCGACGTCTTTGAACTGATTGACCCCAAAAACGCCACTACGCTTGCCCCCAACGAGACATGCTCCATCGAGCAAGCCCTCGTCACAGCCGAACGAGCCACCATGGCACACCGCACGGGCTGGTATATGGCAGCATATATCGATGAATTCGGCAACTTCTTGTCGTCTTGGGGCGTGCGCAACCTGTACACGATACATTCCTCGTTCGGCAGCTGTGACCAGATCTGGGCAGGCCGCATAAGAAACGGCATGTATGACAAGCTGCCGTCTACGGAACCGTTCACCGGTTCGCGCTGTTATATCGACGCAGGAGTGATGCACCCGATACGCGCCAAGATGGGCAGGGACTATCACAAGAAAGTCAAGGAATAAACACCCTCGGATAATTGCACAGATGATGCGTAAGTGTGCGGCACACTTACGCATCATCTGTGTAATTATCAGGTTTTTAAGTATAAAAATTGCTAAAGCGGCAACACCCTGCGCAATTAATCTCTATATTTGCCCGAAGATTTTAAAACAGAAAAAGATTATGGGACATATTGAAGAAGTCGCCGCCCGTCTGAAAGGACTGCGCGAGGCCCTCGGGCTGAGTGTTGCCGACGTGTGCGCCGCATGTGGCATCGAAGAAGAAAAATACACCGCCTACGAGCATGGCACCACAGGCATTCCCGTAAGCACGGCAAAACGCATAGCCGAAGCCTACGGCGTAGAAATCATGGCACTGCTCTTCGGCGAGGAGCCGAAGATGAACAACTACTACATCACGCGCAAAGGCAGCGGAGAGACAGTGGAACGCCGCGACTGGTACAAATACCAATCGCTTGCCGCCGGATTTTCCAACCGCAAGATGGAGCCATTTCTGGTCACCGTGCAGCCCAACCCCACCGCAGAGGTGCATCTGAGCAGCCACGACGGACAAGAATTCAACTACGTCGAGCAAGGCGTCATGGAACTGCACATCGACGGCAAAATAATGACACTCAACGCCGGCGACACCATCATGTTTGACGCCCGCCGCCCGCACGGCATGCGCTCCGTCGGCGACAAGGAATTGAAATTTGTCGCAGTGATCATCTGATTCTACAATTCATTTTTCGAAAAAACTGGTAAAAAACAATATGTTAGAGAAATTTCTTAGCAAAACGAAGTTCGACTCCTACGAGGATTTCATGCAGAACTTCAAGGTCAACGTGCCAGAGAATTTCAACTTCGGCTACGACGTAGTCGACGAATGGGCACGCACCAATCCCGACAAGCCCGCCCTGCTCTGGACCAACGAGCAAGGCGAGAAGATACAGTTCACGTTTGCCGACATCAAGCGCGAGAGCGACAAGGCGGCATCGTTTTTCACATCGCTCGGCATTGGCCGTGGCGACATGGTGATGCTCATACTGAAGCGCCGCTACCAATTCTGGTTCTCCATCATCGCGCTCCACAAAATCGGAGCCACCACCATTCCCGCCACCCATCTGCTGACGGCAAAAGACATCGTTTACCGCTGCCAGTCGGCCGACATCAAGGCCATCGTTGCCGTAGGCGACGACATCGTGCTTAAACACATCGACGACGCCCTTCCGAAATGCCCATCGCTGAAGTATCGCATCTCCACCGGCCCGCACATTCCCGAAGGCTGGCTCGACTTCAACAAAGGCTGCGCCGAGGCGGCTCCGTTCGTGCGTCCGGCAGAAGCCAACAGCAACGACGACATCTCGCTGATGTACTTTACCTCAGGCACCACCGGCGAGCCCAAGATGGTTGCCCACAGCTTCACCTACCCACTCGGACACATCATCACCGGCTCCTATTGGCACAACCTTCACGAAGACAGCCTCCACCTGACACTCGCCGACACCGGCTGGGGCAAGGCCGTGTGGGGCAAACTCTACGGGCAGTGGATTGCCGGCGCAAACGTGTTTGTCTACGACTTTGAGAAATTCAAGCCCGTCGACGTGCTCCAAATGATCCACGACCACCACATCACATCGTTTTGCGCGCCCCCGACAGTGTTCCGCTTCCTTATCCGCGAGGACCTGTCGAAATTTGACATCTCATCGTTGAAATACTGCACCATCGCCGGCGAGGCACTCAACCCGAGCGTCTACAACGAATGGCTGCGTCTGACAGGCATCAAACTGATGGAAGGCTTCGGTCAGACCGAAACCACACTCACCATAGCCACCTACCCGTGGCTTGAGCCGAAACCCGGCTCCATGGGCAAGAAAGGGCCGGTCTACGACATAGACCTGCTCACCTCCGACGGCCGCTGGGCAGAAGACGGCGAACAGGGGGAAATCGTGGTGCGCACCGGCGACAGCCGCCCGCTCGGACTGTTCAAGGAGTACTACCGCGACCCCAAACTGACACACGAGGCATGGCACGACGGCATCTACCACACCGGCGACGTGGCATGGCGCGACGAGGACGGCTATTACTGGTTTATCGGCCGCAAGGACGATGTCATCAAGTCGTCGGGCTACCGCATCGGCCCGTTTGAGGTAGAGAGTGCGCTGATGACCCATCCCGCCGTGGTTGAATGCGCCATCACAGGCGTGCCCGACGAAATACGCGGGCAGGTTGTCAAAGCCACCATCGTGCTGTCGAAAGACTACAAAGACCGGGCAGACGAGGCGCTGGTAAAAGACATCCAAGACCACGTGAAGCGCACCACCGCCCCCTACAAGTATCCGCGCGTGGTGGAATTTGTCGACGAACTGCCGAAAACCATCAGCGGCAAGATCCGCCGCGTTGAAATCCGCGACAAGTCAAAAAAATAACCGATATTGTAAAAAAGCCACATAGCCGCCGCTTTGCCACAACGACAAAACGACGGCTATGTCTTGTTTTATGAAAATAATTTCGTTTGTAGCAAATTAATTCTTACCTTAGCGCAAGAAAACAATAAATAACGCATCGATACAATGATGGAAAACAGATATTGTGTGATTATGTGCGGCGGAGTCGGAAGCCGGTTCTGGCCGTTCAGCAAATCTTCTGCCCCCAAGCAGTTTATAGACTTTTTCGGCACAGGCCGATCGTTGTTGCAAATGAGTTTTGACCGAGTTGCAGAAATCGTGCCGGTCAGAAACATCCTCGCCATCACCAACGAACGCTACGCCCCGCTGGTGAAACAGCAGCTCCCCGACCTCGCCGACGACCAGATACTTCTTGAGCCCGACCGCCGCAACACGGCACCGTGTATCGCCTGGGCAGCCTACCACATCCGCGCCATCAATCCCAACGCGATGATGCTCGTCACCCCATCCGACCACCTGATACTCAAAGAAGACGCATTCCGCGACTGCGTGGTCAAAGGTTTCGACTTCCTGTCGCGCCAACGCCGCGGACTGCTGACCCTCGGCATCAAGCCCAACCGTCCGGAAACGGGCTACGGCTACATCCAAATCAGCAAGGACGAGGTTGAAGACGGCATCACGAAAGTCAAGACATTCACCGAAAAGCCCAACGAAGAGTTGGCAAAGGTGTTTGTGCAGAGCGGCGAGTTTTTCTGGAACTCCGGCATCTTCCTGTGGTCGGCCGACGCCATCATCGACGCCTTCCACGACCACTGCCCCGACATCGCCATGCGGTTTGACAACGGTTTGGGCAAATTCGGCACAGCGAAAGAGGCGGAGTTTATCGGCTCCGAGTTTCCAGCCTGCCCCAACATCTCCATCGACTATGCGGTGATGGAGAAGAGCAACGACGTTTATGTGGAATGTGTGGACATCGGCTGGAGCGACCTCGGCTCGTGGGGCGCATACTACGAGAAGTCGCCAAAAGCGGAGCACCGCAACGTGACCCACAACTGCCGCACCGTGCTCAACAACTGCGAGAACAACATCTTCGCCGCGAAAAACGAGAAACTCATCGTGGCGTCGGGTCTCGACGGATATGTTGTGGCCGACAACGACGACATCCTGCTTATTTGCCCACTGTCGGAAGAGCAGAAAATCAAGCAATACGTCAACGAAGTAAAGACCAATTTCGGCGACAAATACCTATAGCCGGCATCTGTCGGCATGACAGGGCGGACAAACCGCAAGTTTGTCCGCCTTTTTACGTGCGCTTAACCGATTTATGACTATTTTTGCAACAAAATTTAGAACCACAAAATAATGAAAAAGCTATTACTTATCGCAGTTGTCGCCGCCGTCACATTGGTGGCAGGCTGCAGCAATTCGAAAAAAGCCGATGTCGACGACGAAAACGTAGCCGTCAAGACCACAGGCGACTCCATCTCCATGTATCTTGGCACGCTCTACGGCGCGCAAATGGTGCAGATGGCAGACTCCACTCTCAACAAGACCGAATTTATCGACGGAATGAAAACCGCCCTCAACACAGCCTCAATGGACTCGCTGCAGAAAATGGGTATGGCACTGTCGCAACAGGCGCAGGCTGCCACAGGAGCGGAAAAGGACAAACTGCAAAGCCGTCTTGGCGGAATGGGCATGGCTGCGCAATATATGCTTCCTGCCATTGAAGGAATGAAAGCACAATTCAAAATTGAGCTGAACAAAGCCGTTCTTCTCAAATATTTCAAAGAGGCGATGACCGCCGATAAACCCGTAGACACCAAGGCAGCCGAGGAGGCTTTGGACAAAATCATGAACCGCTTCTCTCCTATGCCAGGCAACAACGCCGTCGACACCAAGGCAGCCGAGGAGAACGCCAAAGCCGGCGCAGCCTACATCGAGAAAGAGATGAAAGCCGACAAGTCGCTGAAAAAGACAGCAAGCGGGCTGGTCTACAAAGTGATTAAGAAAGGCGTAGGAGCAAAACCCACCAAAGACCAGACAGCGATGGTAAAATACGAAGGCCGCCACATCGACGGCTCGGTGTTTGACGACGGACAGGGTCAAGTGCAGGAATTTCCCGTATCGCGCGTTGTGCCAGGCTTCAGCGAAGGCTTGATGCTTATGAGCCCAGGAGCCAAATACCGCTTCTATATCCCCGGCAATCTCGGCTATGGAGAGCGCGGCACAGGAGCCGGCGGTCCTATCGGTCCCAACGAGACCCTCGTCTTCGACGTGGAGCTTGTAGGCATAAAATAAGCCGTTTTTACGATTATGCTAACATATACAGGGCATCTTCCCCTCCGGGATTGACATTGACAACTTAAATTCCGAATACGCTTCTTGCCCATCCAACCCTCTAATAGCAAATGTGCTATATATAAGAAAATATTTAGAGAGTTGGGGAAGAGGAATCAAACTTATAATCAATGAGTGCGTCAAGAGCGGACTACCAACACCAAAATTCATCTGCCAAAACAATTTTGTCAGAGTAATTCTATTCACAAAACAAGTTGGTGAACAAGTTGGTGAACAAGTTAGTGAACAAGTTCGCACCCTTGTCAATATCATTGGGCACAACGAGTTGACAGTTAAAGCAATTATGGAATCCCTTTCGCTAAAAAGTCGGCGATATGTTCTTGACAATTATCTGCATCCAGCAATCAGCGGAGGCTGGGTCAACAGGCTTTATCCAGAACAGCCGAATCATCCCCGACAAAAATACGTACTGTCTGACAAAGCAAAAAAACTGATAAAACAACCTTTGTAGGCATAAAATAAAGCCGTTTAGGAATTTTTGATAAATAATTTACACACCTACGGCAAAATAGCATTAATTTTGCCGTCTGAACAATTAAACAAGAAAACAATATATGGATAAACTGAGTTATGCTCTCGGCATGAGCATGGGACACAACTTCAAGGGCACCGGCATCAAAACGCTTAATTCGGCGGACTTCGCAGCCGGCGTGGCATCCGTCTACGACGGTGTCAAACCAGAAATGACCTTCGACGAGGCAAAGCGCATCGTCAACGAATATTTCGCCAAACTCGAGGCAGAGATGCAGGCAGAGGCAGCCAAGCAGGGCGAGGTGAACCGCAAGAACGGCGAGGCGTTTCTTACAGAAAACGCAAAGCGCGAGGGCATCAAGGTGACCGAGAGCGGACTGCAATACGAAGTGCTTGAGTCGGGCAAAGGCGACTCACCAAAGGCCTCCGACAACGTAGAGGTGCACTACACAGGCAAACTCATCGACGGCACCGTGTTTGACAGCTCCGTGGAGCGCGGCGTGCCGGCATCGTTCGGCGTCACACAGGTGATTCCGGGCTGGGTAGAGGCACTGCAACTGATGCACGAAGGCGACAAATGGCGTCTTTACATCCCTTCAGACCTTGCCTACGGTCCTAACGGCGCAGGCGGCGTGATCGGCCCTAACATGACGTTGATTTTCGACGTCGAACTTCTCCGCGTAATCAAGAAATAACAACAATTAAAAAAACAAATAAAATGAAAAAACTTATTTTTGCCGGTGTAGCAATGCTTATGCTTGCATTTACCGGTTGCAAGGGCACAGGCTCAAGCGACAAACAGGCACTCGCATCCCAACAGGACAGCCTCGCAACAGCGTTTGGTGAATATTTCGCCGCACAATATGCACAACAGGAAATGTACACACCTGACAGCCTCCGCCTCGACAAGGCAGAGTTTCTCAAGGGCGTGAAGGTGGCACTCGCCGCCGACACCACAAAGGCAGGAAAATCATATCTCGCCGGCCTGCAGATGGGCTTGCAGATGTTCAGCCAGCTTCAGCAGCTGGAGAAGGAATATGGCGTGTCGGGCGAGAAGGTGCTTGAGGCATTCAAGGTTGCCATCGCCAAAGATTCCATCGACACCGACATGGCCGTTATCGGTCCGCGCATCCAGAACCTTATCGGCAAGGTAAAAGAGGCCAAACTCGCCGACAACGCGGAAGCACAGGCAAACAAGAAAGCGACAGAAGGCTACCTCAACACGCTGAAGAAAAACGGAGCCAAGTCAATGAGCAACGGTCTTGTATACCAAGTGCTTGAGAACGGCAACGGCGCCAAGGTCAACGCAAGCGACATTGTCAATGTAGTGATTACCGTAACCGACAAGAACGGCACAGTGCTTCAATCAACCAACGGCGAGCCACAGCAGATGCCAGCCAGCCAGTTCGGACAGATTCATCCGATGCTTGCCGAAGGCATCACAGCAATGCACGTTGGCGACCACTTCAAATTCTACGTCAACCTGGGCGCAGAAGTTCCACAAAACTTCAAACCTTACGACTTCATCGTGTTTGACGTCAAGCTCGTAGAGCCGGCAGCAGCCGAAAAGGCAGAACCAGAAAAATAAAATCCTGTCAAGGACTCACCGAAGCACGCTTCCCACGTTTGGGCGAGCGTGCTTTTTTATTGATGCAAAAAGCCCTGTTTTAGTAAATTAAAGCAACATTTTCTTGCAACTTTGTCACCCAAACGCCAAATTCTGCGTAATTTGACAATCTTTTGTAATCGCGCAGAAAAATCTTAACAAAAATGCAATGAAAAAAATTTTGTTATTCCACAATATAATTCATATCTTTGCTCCAAATCACTAATTTAAAAATCATTTAGTATGAAAAAACTTTTACTCTCTTCTTTGATGCTCGCTACCGGCATTTTCGCCGCATCTGCAGCCGAAGCAACAATTGATTTCTCACAGCAAGGCTGGAGTAATGAATTTGAGATAACCGCAACAACCCCAATCGGCGACAGCGGTATCAGCGTTGCGTTTGCCAAGGGCGAAGGCAAAAGCGCTCCAAAGTACTACACTTCAGGCACAGCAGTCCGTATGTATTCCGGCAACACAATGACACTTGCCGTTCCTCAAGGAACAACCGTGACCAGCATCGCGATGAAACTTTCCTCTCAGACATACAATTTTGCTGACGACAACACAGGCTACTCCGCTTCTACCGGCACATTCACCGCCGATCCTAAGACAGCCAGGACAGGCGCATGGACAGGCACTGCCACCGAAGACCTTGTTCTCTCCCTTGTCAACAAGCAAAACGCCGCAAAAAAATGGCCGCAGCTCCGCATCGTTTCAATGACAGTGACTTACACCGCCGGAGTAGAGACAAAGTGCGCCACTCCAAAATTCTCTTTGGCAGAAGGCAAATACTACAACCCGTTGGAAATTACATTGACAACATCTACCGCTGATGCAAAGATAATGTACTCAATCAACGGCGCAGCCGCTGCAGAATACACAGCCCCTATCGCACTCAGCGAGGTAGGCACCTACGCAGTGAAGGCTTATGCAGTCAAGACAGGTCTTGAGAACAGCGCAGAGGCGGTTGCCAACTACGAAATCGCAAACCCAGTAGAGGTTGGCAGCATCGCCGAGTTTATCATGGCAGGCGAGGCAGACGCCACTCCTGCTTACAAATGGACATTCCCAGTAGTCGTAACAGCCCAGATCAAGGGTGAAGGCTTCGGCGCAACTTACGTTAAGGACGCAGCCGGCGACGTTATGTATATCTTCGGCAAGGACGTTCCAGCCTACAACACAGGCGACGTTATCCCAGCAGGTGTAGTTGGCGAATACCAGAACTTCAACGGCGTTTACGAAATGACATATCCTAACGGCGACACCTTCGCACCGGCATCAGGCAACGAGGGCTTCACACCAGCCGTTGTTGGCGCAGGCACAATCAAGGCAGACGACGTAAACAAGGTTGTTGTCATCTCCGGCACTTATGTAGAGACAACAGAAGGCACAAAGACAACCAAGTCAATGCAGGACGCAACAGGCTCAATCACTGTTTACTATCAGTCGAAATGGGGCGTTGAGTCAGCAACAAACGGCACAAAATACGATCTTCTCTGCGCAGTAGGTTTGTACAAATCAACTGTACAGGTTTATCCTATCAAGTTCTTGCCGGAAGGCGGCAGCGTTGAGACAGTCAGCACAGCAGCAGCTGTACGCGCTCTTGAAGGCGGCATCGAGGTTAATGCAGAAGGCAATGTATTGGTTGTGAACGCAGCCGGTCAGGTTGTAGCCAACCAGGCAGTAAACGGCACAGCAACAATCGCCCTTGCAAAAGGATTCTACATTGTACGCGCAGCCGACACAGTGGCAAAAGTAATCGTAAAGTAAACGGATTGCAATAGTCAATAAATAAACAAACCGTCCCGGCGATGTATGAAGCATTGCCGGGACGGATTTTTTTGCGTTATTGCGCGCGTTTACTTCTCGCGCATATAAAGATTTATCGGAGTGCCGGTGAAGTCCCATTGCTCGCGAATCTTGTTTTCCAGATAGCGTCGGTAAGGCTCCTTCACCCACTGCGGCAGGTTGCAGAAGAACACAAACGTAGGGATGCGCTGGTCTTTAAGCATTGTGACATACTTTATCTTCACATATTTGCCCTTGTTTGCCGGTGGCGGATATGCGCCTATCACCTCCTGCATATAGTTGTTGAGCTGCGATGTGGGCACGATGCGCTTGCGGTTGTTGTAGACCTCCACAGCCGTTTCCAGCACCTTGTATATGCGCTGCTTTGTGAGCGCGGATGTGAAGATGATAGGGAAGTCGGCAAACGGCGCGAAACGGTCGCGTATCGCCGCCTCGAAATGCTTTATCGCCGCCGTGCTCTTGTCCTCCACAAGGTCCCATTTGTTGACACAGACAACGAGCCCCTTCTTGTTTTTCTGAATGAGCGAGAAAATGTTCACGTCCTGCGCCTCGATGCCGCGAGTGGCATCAATCATCAGGATGCAGACGTCGCTGTTCTCGATGGAGCGGATGGAGCGGATCACACTGTAGTACTCTATATCCTCGTTGACCTTCGCTTTCTTTCTGATACCGGCAGTGTCGACAAGATAGAAGTCGAATCCGAATTTAGAATAGCGCGTGTAGATGCTGTCGCGCGTTGTTCCGGCGATGTTTGTCACGATGTTGCGGTCCTCGCCGATAAACGCGTTGATTATCGATGATTTTCCAGCGTTCGGACGTCCTACGATGGCGAAACGCGGCAGCTGCTCCACCGTCTCGTCTATTTCGTCTTTCGGCGGGAAACGCTTCATGATCTCATCGAGGAGGTCGCCCGTACCCGATCCGCTGATTGCAGAGAGACAGAAGGGATCGCCCAGTCCGAAGGAATAGAATTCGGCAGAGTTGTAGCGCCATTCGTTTGAGTCGCACTTGTTGGCCACGAGAATCACCGGCTTGTTGGAGCGACGGAGTATCGCCGCCACCTTGTCGTCAAGGTCGGTCACGCCGTTCATCGCATCGACCACAAAGAGGATTTCGTCGGCCTCCTCTATGGCTATCGCCACCTGCTTGTTGATTTCGCCCTCGAAGATGTCCTCCGAGTTTACCACCCATCCTCCGGTGTCGACAATTGAAAACTCCTGACCGCACCAGTCCACCTTTCCGTACTGGCGGTCGCGCGTAGTGCCCGAAGTGTCGTCGACAATCGCCGTCCGCGACTGCGTAAGGCGGTTGAACAGCGTTGATTTACCCACATTGGGGCGTCCTACAATTGCTACTAATCGTCCCATATCTCTTTTCCTTTCCTTTAAATTTTATTCAACATATCCGAATGCGCGCAGTTTGTTTTCGCGGTTGCGCCAGTCGGGCTCCACTTTCACAAAAATCTCAAGAAACACCTTCTTCCCGAAAAATTTCTCGATGTCGCGCCTCGACTCCATTCCCACACGTTTCAGCTTCTGCCCGCCGTGTCCGATTACGATGCCTTTCTGGCTGTCGCGTTCCACGTAGACCACCGCCATGATGTGGATGTCGGTTTTTCCCTCGTCATACTTCTCCACGATCACCTCTGTTGCGTAAGGCACCTCCTTGTCGTAGGTCAGCAATATCTTTTCGCGGATAATCTCCGTAACGAAGAAGCGCGCAGGCTTGTCGGTGAGGGCATCCTTGCCAAAATAAGGCGGCGACGGCGGCAGCAGTTCCACGATGCGCTTCATCAAGCTCTGCACGTTGAAATTCTCCTTTGCCGACATCGGAAACACCTCGGCCTGCGGCAACAGGGCTTTCCACTTGTCCATCACCGTCAGCAGGTCGGCGTTGCCTTTAAGCAAGTCAATCTTATTGATTACGAGCAGCACCGGCACCTTCTCCTTCGCCACTTTCGCAATGAAGTCGGCGTTTTTCGTAGCGTCCTCCACCACGTCGGTCACGTAGAGCAGCACGTCGGCGTCGGTCAGCGCGCCCTCCGAGAAGTTGAGCATGCTCTCCTGCAGTTTATACTTCGGCTTCAGCACACCCGGCGTGTCGGAAAACACAATCTGATAGTCGTCGGCATTTACAATGCCGAGGATGCGGTGGCGTGTGGTCTGCGCCTTCTGTGTGATTATCGACACACGCTCGCCCACCAGTTGGTTCATCAGCGTAGACTTTCCCACATTCGGGTTGCCCACAATATTTACGAAACCTGCTCTATGCTCCATATTCTTCGCTTTGCACAAAAAATGCGGAATACGGTACGGGAATCAATCCTGTGCCGCGTTCCGCACGGTTTTATTATTAAATTTTGTCTTGCTCTTTCTCTCTTAGCAGTCCCAGACAATATACATCGCGCCCCAAGTAAATCCGGCACCGAATGCCGTAAGCACGATTTTGTCGCCCTTCTTCAACTTGTCCTTGTTCTCGTCGAGACACAAAGGAATTGAAGCCGCGCTCGTATTGCCGCGATACTGGATGTTGACAAGCACCTTGTCTGTAGGGACGCCGATACGACCACCGACAGCCTCGATGATTCGCAAGTTTGCCTGATGAGGCACGAACCAGTCGATTTGGTCAACAGTCAGATTGTTGCGCTTCATCACGTCGAGCGACGAAGTGAGCATATCGGTCACAGCGTGCTTATAAACCGCGCGACCTTCCTGATAAACAAAGTGTTCGTGAGCGTCTACCGTAGCGTGCGACGCAGGATAAGCCGAACCGCCGGCCTTCATCACCAAGTGAGACAAGCCTTCGCCGTCCACGTGGTAAACACCGTCGATTATGCCAACTGTCTGGTCTTCTGTCGGCTCCACCATCACAGCTGCCGCAGCGTCGCCAAATAGCGGACACGTTGAGCGGTCGTCATAGTTGGTCATGCTCGACATCATCTCAGCAGCCACTACAATCACTTTCTTGTAGAGTCCGCCACGGATGTATGCGTTTGCAGCCTGCAAAGCCACGATAAAACCGGCGCAAGCCGCCTGGATGTCGTAGGCATAGCAGTTTGTCAACCCTGCTTTGTGAGAAATAATCGACGCAGTCGACGGGAAGCGGTAGTCTGGGTTTGAAGTGGCGCAAATCACCAGTTCCACCTCGTCTTTGGCAGTTCCGGTGTTGGCAAGCAGCCGCTCCACGGCGATTGCTCCCATATACGACGATCCCAACCCTTCGCCTTTCAGAATGCGGCGTTCTTTAATTCCCACACGGGTTGTAATCCACTCATCGTTGGTGTCAACCATATGCGACAACTCCTCGTTGGTCAGCACATAGTCGGGCACGTATGAGGCTATTCCTGTAATTTTAGCTCTTAACATTATCTTTTTCAGATGTCTCCGTTAAACAAATTTGTCCTAAACGATTGCATTTAGGACAATTTTCTTCCACAATGGATTCAGCGGACTCCCGATTAGAGAGCAGCCTCTTTTTCGATTGCCACTTTTCCTCTGTAATATCCGCATTCGCCACATACAGTGTGATATACGTGCCATGCGCCACAGTTCGGGCAGAGTACCAAAGTAGGAGCTACAGCTTTGTCGTGAGTTCTTCTCTTAGCTGTTCTTGTCTTCGATTGTTTTCGTTTTGGATGTGCCATTTTCTTATTTATTATTTATTGTTATCCATTAATTTCCTCAATGCATCCCACCGAGGATCGTTATTTTCTTTCACTTCTTCAGTTTCAGCCTGTCTGCTATGCTTTTGCAGTTCAGCCACCATAGCCTCGTTGCATTCGCCGTCGGCATGCACATGCTTCATCGGGATTGTCAACGCTATCGTGTCGTAGATGATGTCGGTCAGGTCGTAGTAGCGCTCCGACTCAGCCACTTCTATCACTTCGTCGTTGTCGGCGTTGGTCTCGGCGGCATATTTCAGCGCCACGTGATAGTCGGTGTCGACATCAAGCACGAGGTCGTCAAGACAACGGTCGCACGCTGTGATTATTTTTCCTTCCATCCAGAATGTAAGGTCGAAAAAATCGCCTTTGTGCTCCACTTCCAACTTCACGTCGACATTGCCGCCACGAATTTCGCCTTCTTCTCTTTGCTGGAAGAATGCGTCGTCGACAACATAGTTAAACTGCTGAGTGCCAACAGGCATAGCCCGCAGTTCCAAAGTATAGGAGTGTAATTGTCCCATAATCGTCCCGTTAAAACGGCACAAAGATATAAACAAAATATCGAATAATCAACATTTTCAGCCGTTTTGTGGAATCTCAATCCGCTCTCGGCTTAATTATTTACAATTATTTATATTGTTTACGATTTATTCACCGTCCATACACTACGACTTCCCTGTCTGGAAGCACGTCAACTGCCAAAGAAGCGGCAAACGCCAGTCTGCACGCCGTTGGTTTGCCGTTGGATGGCAGTTTTTTACTTAAACGTGAAGCCTTGCAGCAACGTGGCCTGCGACGTGCCGAACAATTTTGACGCCGAGTTGTCGAAAATGTCGACAAGCACCATGGGGTCGTTGAACCGAGCAGGCAGGGTCACGCTGGTGAGTTTCGGACAGAAGAACGCCCATGTGCCCATTTCCACAACCGTAGACGGGATGACAAGCTTGGTGATGGGAGTGCGCATAAACGCGCCGTCGCCAATTTTCAGCAGTCCTTCGGGTAGCGTGACGCTCGACAGCCTCTTGCAGCCGGAATATGCGCTGGATCCAATCTCCGTAACCGTAGACGGCACCACCACCGATGTGATCGACTCGCAGCCCTCAAACAGGTTTTCGCTGATTTTCTTTATGCCGACGGGGAATTTCACCGTTGTCAGTTTCTTGCATTCGCTAAAGGCGTATGTCTGCAGGTCCTTCACCGTGTTTGGCAACGTAATCGACGTGATGGCAGTGCCGGCGAACGCCGTTCCCTCGATGAGGGTCACGCCCGGCTCGATGATGATGGAGCTCAGGTTGGTGCAGCCTGCAAACGCACCACGCTTGATGGTGCGCACGCTCGCCGGAACCTTCACCGACTTCAGATTGTTCATATAGGCAAACGCATACGGGCCGATTTCCTTGACCGACGACGGGATGACAAGCGTATGGGCGGTCTCTCCTTTAAGAGCCTCCGAGTTGATTTCCGTCACAGAGCAACGTACGCCCTTGAAATTCACGAAACCGAGAATCTCAACGACTTCCGTTTCTTGGAACAGGTAGTCGTCGACGCCCATAAATTCCGCATATCTTTTGTCAGGACGAAGGCGGTAGCGCAGATGGTTGACAACGGTGTCGACCGAAGACGGCAGACCTGACGTTCTCTTTTGCGCCCTTTCCTCGTGCCACTCCGGCACCTGCACGTCGCCCGACTGGCGCGTAGTATTGGGCTTGCTTTGACGCGTCACTTGCTCCACGCCCTGCTTCAACTTGCCCAGACCACGCTTCCACGACTGGGCGTCTATCGTAGCCGCCGACAGCACAATGCATGCCGCCACGGCCGCTATAACCAATTTGTTGTGTCTCATTTTTCAATTGATTTTTATGGTATAAACACCGCACGGATTGGCAGTTGGTTAGTACGGAGACTTCTTCCAATGACAACCCTGTCACGCCATGACGATGCGCCTTCTGCATTCAGCTTGCACGCCTGCAGCTTGTCTTCCATGTCGCACTCGTCGGTTGACCAATAATCGCAATAGATGTCATCACTGCCAAGCGACGGCAGAAACAGCATGTTGCCGTTTTTGAGGCTCGTCAGCAGGAAGCCGCGCTGACCGTTCATCTCCGCCTGTTCCCACGTGCATTTGCGGATAAGCATATACAGCTCGGGCACGGTAGGCATGCGCCACTTGCCGCCCCAATGCTTGCGCGCGGCGTCATACTTAGGGTTGCCGAGGATGGTTGAGCGGTACACTTTTTGGCCGTACGACACACTGCCGCCTCCCAGATTCGCCTTATGCTCCACTTCGCCCCAGCCGTAGGTTGTGCCTGCCTGTTCGGGCTTCGTGGCGCCGACATCACATGCCGCCCACATTATTAGCTTGCCGTCGACCTTGATTCCGAGGTCCACGTAGTCGTGGCCGTTGAGCGTGGCGGTGACAGGCAGCTTGCCGGTGATGTGCACCAGCCATTTCTGCGACATTTCTTCTATCATCTCGCGTTTGATATTGGGATGCTTCGGATCCTGCACGATGTCGCCTTCCTCATACCGTGCAAATGCATTCAGGGGAAGGAGAGCTGCAACAAGAGCAATGGCAAAAAAGACTCTGAGTTTTCTCATATGGTTATTTTTATGTTTTGGTTATTACAAATTCATAAATAATTCTCCAACGGCCGTTCTTTTACTTAAATGTGAAGCCTTGCAGCAACGTAGCCTCCGACGTGCCGAACAATTTCGTCGACGAATTGTCGAAAACGTCAACAAGCACCATGGGGTCGTTGAACCTTGCCGGCAACGTCACCTTTGCAAGTTTGTGGCAGAAGAATGCCCAAGTGCCCATCTCCATTACCGTAGATGGGATTACAAGCGATGTCAGCGAGGTGTCGCTGAACGCGCCGTCGCATATCTTCACAAGTCCCTCGGGCAGCGTGACGCTCGACAAGCTCTTGCAGTCGTAATATGCCCGTTCGCCAATCTCCGTCACCGTAGGAGGCACTACAACCGACGTGAGCGACTCGCAGCCCATAAACAGGCATTCGCCTATTTTCTTTATGCCGTCGGGCAGCTTCACCGTCTTCAGTTTCTTGCAGTCTTCAAACACGTAGGTCTGCAAATCCTTCACCGTGTTGGGGATGGTTATCGACGTGATGCCTGTGCCGGCAAACGACGTTCCCTCAATGAGTCTGACGCCCGGCTCGATGGTGATGGAACTCAAGTTGGTGCAGCCGGCAAACGCTCCGCGCTTGATGGTGCGTACGCTCGACGGAATCACTACCCGCTTCAGATTCTGCATATAGGCAAACGCATACGGACCGATTTCCTTTAGTGTGGTCGGGATTACGAGCGTATGTGCGGTCTCTCCCTTGAGAGCGTCCTGGTCGGTGCGCGTCACGGCGCAGCGCACGCTGCCATATTTCACATGGCTGAGAATCTCGACTGTTTCCGTTTCTTGAAAAAGGAAGTCGTCGACGCCCATAAACACGGCATTTCTGTCGTTTGGATAAAGCCGGTAGCGGAGATGTTCGATCACCGTGTCGACCGCCGCCGGCAGACCCGACGTTCTCTTTTGCGCCCTTTCCTCATGCCATTCCGGCACTTGCACGTCGCCCGACTGGCGCGTAGTGTTGGGTTTGCTCTGACGCATCACTTGCTCCACGCCTTGTTTCAACTTGCCCAGACTGCGCTTCCACGACTGGGCTTCTATCGTAGCCGCCGACAGCACAATGCATGCCGCCACGGCCGCTATAATCATTTTGTTGTGTTTCATTTTTCAATTGATTTTTTATGGTACAAACACCGCGCGCACAGGAATCTGGTATGTGCGGGGTGTACGCTCGATGTCAATATAGTCATCCCACGATGTCTTGCCGACAGCTCTCAGCGAGCACGACTGCTCCTTGTCGTCCATGTCGCACTCGTCGCTCGACCAATATTCGCAGCAGCTGTCGTCGCTGTCAAGCGACGGGAGGAACAGCATGTTGCCGTTTTTGATGCTCGTCAGCAGGAAGCCGCGCTGGCCGTTCATCTCCGCCTGTTCCCACTTGCATTTGCGGATAAGCATATACTGCTCCGGCACAGTCGGCAATCGCCACTTACCGCCCCAATGCTTGCGCGCGGCGTCGTATTTCGGGTTGCCCAACACCGTGCTGCGGTACACTTTCTTGCCGTACGACGCGCTGTTGGAACCATCCAGCTCCGCCTTATGCTCCACTTCAGCCCAACCGTAGGTTGTGCCCACCTGTTCGGGCTTCGTGGCGCCGACGTCGCACGCCGCCCACATTATCAACTTGCCCTCGACCTTAATCCCGAGGTCCACGTAGTCGTGGCCGTTGAGCGTGGCAGTGACAGGCAGCTTGCCGGTGATGTGCACCAGCCATTTCTGCGACACGTCCTCAATCATCTCGCGTTTGATGTTAGGATACTTCGGATCCTGCACGATGTCGCCTTCCACATACTGGCGCTGTGCGCTGAGCGGCATGGCAACTGCCAGCAGTGCCAAGGCGACAAAAATTCTCAGTTTGGTCATATCGTTTTTTTATCAATATCCACAATCCGTTTCATTGCTCCAGCACCGGACGGATGGCGTGCTGGCAATTACGGTAGTCGGAGTCGAGCTTGACGCCTCCGTAACCGGTGGTGTACATCAGTTCGACCGAAAGTTCCTTATCTTCCATGTCGCACTCGTCGGTTGTCCAATAATACCCCAGGATTTCATTGTCGCGGCACGACGGCACAAAAATCACGTTGCCGTTTTTGATGCTCGTCAGCAGGAATCCTTTTTTGCCGTTCATCTCAGCCTCTTCCCATTTGCATTTGCGGATAAGCATATAGAAATCTTCGCCGGTGGGCGTGCGCCACTTGCCGCCCCAATGCTTGCGCGCGGCGTCGTATTGTGGATTGCCGAGGATGGTTGATCGGTAAATTTTCTTGCCATACGACACGCTGTTCTCTCTGGTGCAGTTTTTCTTCGACACTACTTCCGCCCATCCGTAGCGCACACCGTTTTGTTCGGGTTTCGTGGCGTTAAGGTCGCATGCCGCCCATTTCACCTTCAAGCCAAGGTCGACATACGGATGCCCGTTGTGCATGCCGCTGACAGGCAGCGTGCCGGTGATGTGCACCAGCCAGCGGTCACTTTCTTCGACTTCATCGCTGACACATTCCCGCGTGATGTTAGAATGGTTCGGATCTTGCACGACGTCGCCTTTCTTATGCCGTCCAAATGCATTCAGGGGAAGGAGAACAACAATAAGTGCAATGGTAAAAAAGACTCTGAGTTTTCCCATATGGTTGTTTTTTTATGTTTTGGTTATTACAAATTTATAAATAATTCTTCAACACCAAACTATTCAGTACAAAAAAAATCCACAGCAATGCCGTGGATTTTTTCGTGCTGCTGCCTCAGACGCTATCTTACCAAAACTTTCTCCACGTGGCTGCCCACGCTTACGATGTAGAATCCTGCGGGGAGTGCGATTTCCGCGCCGTCGGCAAGCGATGCAGATGCCGCCTGGCGGCCCGACGCATCGCTGACGATCACTTTACCGCCGTCGGCTCCAAAGATACGCACACCGCCCTTGAAAGCGGTGATTTCAACGCTATCGGCAGCCACATCGGCTACCGCGCCCTGGGCGTTGAACGTGAATTCCACAAGTTTAGACTTGCCGGAAACATAGCTGGCCTGGATGCCCAACGTGTGCTCTCCACGGCTGATGCCCATCACTGGGAAGAACGTTGCGCTGGTCGATCCCAGATACGCGCCGTCGAGATAGAGGTCGTATTTCTGCACGTTGCCCACGTTTGCGTCGGTCGCCTCTTTCGGACCTACATAGAAGTCGTCGGCAAGCGAGAAGAAGCAGTCGTTGGAAATGTAGTGGAGCGCCAGATAGACGGTTTGTCCGGCATAAGCCGAGAGGTCGACCTCGTAGGTCTGCCATGTGCCTTTAGGCATTATGTTGCCGAGCGACTTGAACGATATCACACTGTCGTCGGTCGTGGAAACGCAAAGCTCGAATGTCTCCGGATAGGCTTCCGAATACGCCTTCAGGCTGATACGGCACACGTAGCCGTCCATCACGGTCTGCGCCGGAGAGATGAGCCATTTGTCGGCGGCGGCCTGCTGAGGCGAGAAGAATATCACCGCCTTTTCGCCCGACTGCGCTACCGCCGCTACGTCGGACGGCGCCATGGCTGGAGTGGTGGCGTAGGGGTTGAACACCATCGGTGCCACCGCCACTTGATTGTCGGGGGTGCAGGCTCCGGGGAAGTTGATGATGTTTGACGCCGAGCCGAGCGCAATCGGGTAGACCACGCGGCGGTCGTTGTCGACCGACTTCCATTCGCCGAAGCTCGTTGCGAAATCATCGTATGCCTCGAAATCGTCCTCGAAGCCGAGATCCTGGTTCCAGCGCACTTCGGCATTGACCTTGTCGGCGTCGGTCTCGCTGTCGGTCTGCGTCACGGTTATGTTGTACGGGTCGAAGATTGTTTCAACAAGAGCGATGTCGACCTTTGCGCCGTCGGCAATTTCCATCGACTTGCTCCACTTGTCGTAGCGGTCGGCTTCGACCGACACGATATAGTTGCCTGCCGGCAGCGACGGAATCTCGACCGCGCCCTTGCTTATCACGGCGCTGTAGGTTGTCGACGCTGACTCGTTGAAAAATTCCACCTTCACGCCATCTACCTCCACATTGTCGTTGGCGGAAGCTGCAACGATGACCTTGCAGAACGTGCCGGCTCCCACCTCAAACGGCTGCTCGACGAGCTCGCTCTCGGCGTTCTTATAGACCGCCTTCACGCCAAGCGTATAGCTGCCAGCCTCAAGCTGGTCGAACGCAAACGAATAGCCGTCGGTCTCGCCCACCTGCTCTCCGTTTTTATACACAAGGAAACGCTCGTTGGGATTGTAAGGCGAACGCATCGCGCAGCGCAGCGACTTCGTTGCCACGGCATCGCTGAAATAATCGGCCTGACCCACGAAAAAGTCGTCGACCATAAGCATAAACGCGCCGCCGTTGGACGGGTCGCCGATATAATGGATGGCTATGCGCACCGTCTCGCCCTCATAGTCGGCAAGCGAATACTCCTTAGCCTCCCACTCTTCGTAGCCCACAGTCTCATAATTGCCCGACGAGATGACCGTAAAGTCAGACGCCTCAGGATTGTCGACCGTAGTGATGCCCACCTCGAAACGCTCCTTATAGACATCGGCGGCCTTAGCCATAAAACGCACAATATTGTTCTTGCCGACAGTGACTGCCGGCGAAATCAGCCAATCATCATTGGCAGAACCGCCATAAGTGCGCACAAAGCCCACATACTGCTTGCCACCGTAGGGACGCAGCACAGGATAATCGGTCCACCACGACGGCTCCACCACAAGCGGATTGATCACCTGCGCATACTGCAGCGTGCCGCGGTTGGGATAAGAGCCCTGAAGCGGAGCGGCGGCAGCATGGTCGCCGTCGATGCCCGTCCACGGCGAAAACTCCGTGTCAAACGCCGTATAGCTCTCGAAATCATCGAAAAACACCGGATCCTCACGGTTCCACTGCAGCGTCACGTCGTTCTTGCCCGTCATCGGGTCGTGGCGCTCAGCCAGCTTGAGAGCAAACGGATTGCGCACGTCCTCCGTGAGCGTCACATTCAACGTCATATCGCCCGTCACCGGAAAATCCTTAGCATACGCGGCATAGCCCGCACGCTCCACCGTAAGACGGTGGTTTCCGCTATACACCTTCAAGCGACACTCGCCGGCAGCATCGAGCGTCGTCTCGCTCGCACCGTAAGTCATACTGTAGTCTGTCTGCACAAGCATCACCCGCTGTCCCTCGAGCGACTCCCCGGTGGCAGTCACAACCTTAACCGTAAGATTGCAGTCGCGCGACAGCGCAGACGCCTGCAACGTGGCAAACACCGCCACAAAAACCAATAATAGTTTAAAGTTCCTCATATTTAAAGCTCTTTTTGTTTCAAAACAACAATATTTCAGCCTACAAAGTTACGGCACATTAGCCATACCACAAAGCGATTAACGATATTTGGCAACATTTCGTCGACCGAAACATCCTATTTGCCAACAACAATAGACTCCAAACCGCCGACCATATAAAACGGCAGATTTATCAACTTGAACGCCTTCCCCGACGCAGTAACCACCTCATCCTCTGAATATGGCTGCGACCAGACACGCACCGCCACATCATTTGACGAGCGCTCCATAAACGAATGCAACGAGCGCAAATGCGCATTGTGGCCCGCCTTCACCTCTATCGGATATATCTTTGAATTGCAGACCCAAATGAAATCCACCTCAGCCGACGACTCTCCCTTGCCACGACTCCAGAAATTACGCTTCTGGCTAACCTTGTCGTTCTGCGTCAGCAATTCCTGCCCGACAACCTGCTCCGCAATCATTCCTCGCCAAGCATCCATTATGTCGCGCGAACGCAACACCTCCGCCTGCACCTGCGCCGCATAATTGACAAGCCCGGTGTCAAGCCACACCAACTTAGGCTGACGGCGGGTCTCTCCAATAGCCGGGACATCGACCGACGTCGTCGGATAAACCAATTCAAGAAGCATCGCCTTCTCAAGCAAGCGGAACGCCTCTCCGACCTCCCGGGAATTATAAGCCGACGAGCCGAAATTACCCAACGTGATTATCTGACCGGCCTTCGACCAGCCTTCATTCAAGATGAAACGCACCACCTCCGACACCTTGCCTCCACGGGCATACTTCTCCGAATCGTCACGATAGCCCTGCAGCAACGTTTCATAAACATCTCCCAACGACGCAAAATCGCGCGTTTCAGCAAATGCCTGCACAACCTCAGGCATTCCGCCGGTCACCACATACTGGTTGAACAACAACATCAAACGCTCATGAAACGCCTGCGACATCACCTTGTCGGCAAGCGCCGGAAGCAACTGTCCTTCGCCAACCGCGACAAGAAACTCGCGAAACGAGCACGGACGTAATGCCATATACTGAACACGCCCAACAGGAAACGACGTCTTTACATCAACCAAATTCTCAAGCAACGAACCTGCCGCGATAACAAAAATCTCAGGCAACTGCTCATAGAAATAACGCAACCGCGCCACTGCCTTCGCCGAATTCTGTATCTCATCTATAAATATCAACGTCGTGCCCTCAACTCTCTTCTTCTTGCAATGAGCGAAAAAAAACGGAATCAAGTCGGCAAGCGGCACATTCAAATCAAACAATGCCGCCGCCTCCGCATCCTCAAGATTCAGATAAATATAATTGTCAAACGTGCGCCCAAACTGGTTGACAACCGTGGTCTTTCCCACCTGCCGCGCCCCGCGCAGCACCAACGGCTTTCGCCTTGACGACCGGCGCCATTCTTCCAGCCGACTCTGTATTTCCCGTTTAAATTCCATAGTCAACATTCTTTGCTTTACAATGCAAATTTAATGCTTTTGTCGGAAATCGGAGGCAAAATCTCTGAAATTTGTCGGAAATCGGAGGCAAGCACCCCTCCGAATTTCGGGGAAATGGCGAAAATCGCCGTTTTAAATTTCGGGGAAATGGCGAAAATAGGCATTTTAAATTTCGGGGAAATGGAATTTTTCAGCGTAAACACTTGAAAAACAGAAAAATTAGCAATACCTTTGCAAAAACTCTAAAAAATCATGGCAAAACTCGTGTTCAAACGCAAGATATACGACCGCATGCTTCAATGGAAGCAGCTGTCAGCCGGAAAGAGCGCATTGCTGGTGCAAGGCGCACGCCGCATCGGCAAATCCACAATCGTTGAAGAATTCGCCAAAAAAGAATATCATTCTTATATTCTCATTGATTTCAACAAAGCCTCGGCCGACGTAAAGGCGCTGTTCGACGATTTAATGGATCTCGACTTCCTGTTTCTGCAGTTGCAAACCATCTACAACGTTTCGCTGAAAGAACGCAAGTCCCTGATAATATTCGATGAAGTGCAAATGTGTCCAAAAGCGCGACAGGCAATAAAATACCTCGTTGCCGACCACAGATACGACTACATCGAGACCGGATCGCTTATAAGCATCCGACAAAACACTCGCGGCATCACCATACCTAGCGAGGAAGAACGTATAGACATGTTTCCCATGGACTTCGAGGAATTCAGATGGGCTCTCGGCGACACCGCCACTATGCCTCTGCTGCGCACATTCCTCGAGAAGCGACACCCTCTCGGCGCTGCCCACCGCGCAAAGCAGCGCGACCTTCGCCTATACATGCTCGTTGGCGGCATGCCACAAGCCGTCGGCGAATACATCCAGACAAACAACCTTGCAGCTGTCGACGCCGTGAAAAGAAGCATCGTGCAACTATATGCCGACGACTTCCTGAAAATCGACCCGTCGGGCAAGCTTGGCAAACTATTTATGGCAATCCCTGCACAACTAAGCCGCAACGCATCGCGCTACTCGCCAAACGCCGTTGTCGGGAAAACCGACGACGAAAAAGAGCAGGAAATGATAATCAGCCTCGAGGACAGCAAAACTGTACTCGTGGCATACCACACAAACGACCCAAACGCCGGCATGTCGCTCTCTCGCGACATCTCACGCTACAAGCTGTTTGCCGCCGACACCGGACTGTTTGTAACAATGGCCTTCTGGGACAGCGACTTCTCCGAAAACACAATCTACCAGAAACTTCTGGCAGACAAGCTCGACGCCAACCTCGGCTACGTCTACGAAAACATTGTGGCACAGATGCTGACGGCTGCCGGAAACAAACTGTTTTATTACACCTTCCCCAAGGACGACCGCCACCTCTATGAAGTTGATTTCATAATCCCTCACGGCAGCAAAATCTGCCCTATCGAAGTGAAATCATCCGGCTATAAAACCCACGCCTCGCTCGATGCCTTCCGCCACAAATTTTCCGCACGCATCGCCAACAGTTACATTCTCTACACCCGCGACCTGCAGCGCGGCGACAACGAGCTGCTATATCTCCCCGTCTATATGACCCCTCTCCTTTAGCCGAAAAAAGGCGCGCGGCCTGTCAGCCGCGCGCCCATCCAGCCCCGTCGCCGGAACTGCTATATCTTACCCATTTCAACCATCGCCAGAAACTTTACCAAATGAATCTGGCGCTTGATGCGGCTGGGCTGTTTTATCAAGCGATAGGCAAATTCCAAATCGTGGTTCACCCACCATTTAGGCGCACGCTTGACATTGCCTGTATAGACATCGAAACTGCCTCCCAAGCCTTGATATATCGCGGCATGCCGCTCCATCATCTCTTCCATCAGCAATTCCTGCTTGGGCGAACCCATCGCCACAAAAACAGCGTTTGGCCGCTTTTCAGCCACGTCGGCAATCAGAGCCTTGCGCTCCGCATCGGTTTTAATATAGCCGTCACGGTAGCCCACAATGTTGATTCCCGGATAATCCGCCTTCAGCTTCTTCACAGTCTGCTCTATCACGGCAGGCTTGCTGCCCACCAAATAGAAACGCTTGCCTTGCGGAGCAAGCGCTGCGATAATCTTCAGCCACAACTCGCAGCCCGGCAGCTTAACCACATCCTTATGCCCATGCTTCCGCAATGCCATCACCGCCCCCACGCCATCGCAATATCCGATGTTGCGGTTTATTATGTCGCGCGTCTGATGCGTGGCATGCAGAATCTTCTCCGCATTGATTGCTACAAGTATTCCCTTTCTGCCCACAACATAGTCGAGCAACTGCTGAAACGACGTAAAGGGGAACACTTTCACGCCCCTCACCGTCACCCTCATATCATTTTCCATAGTCTAAAATGTAATAACTCATAGCGCAGAACATAAATGCATTGCTCCAGCGCATATATGATATTTTTGAACTTACGCCTTGCTTAAGTTGATAATAAAAATAGCCGCGTCTGTCCTGCATATTCTCTACCGTCCACCGCATCACGCGTTCCGCCTCCGCCCTGTATTCATCGCTACGGTGAAGCTTATGCAGCGTCACAAACAACTGCGCCGGGCAATGGATGTCAATCGGATACGTGCGGTCATGGTAATATTTCGGAGTGCCGTCGGCCTCAAAGAAATTGTGGATATAGAAATCAAAGCCTTTCTCTATGTTCGAGTGAAACGACTTGTCGCCTGTCTGCTCCTCATAGGCGGTCAAACCATCAAGATTGTAGCCCGTGTGGAAACTGTCTATCCACGACTGCACCGGAAGCATTCCGTAAACCCATTCGCCGGCATCACCCTGCGCGTCGCAGCATGCCTCAACCGACCGTCGCGCAGTCTCCCTATATTCCTCCTTCTTCGTGTATTTATAGCAATATGCCAGCAGCTTGCTGCCGAGCAGCGAGGCGTTGAACACGGTGTCGTTGCCTTTCAACGGACTGTAGGAAAACAAGAAGCCTCCCCGGCACTCCGCGCGGTGCAAATCATTCATCACAAAATCCGCCGACGACAGCGCCACGTCGAGATATCCGCGCTCGCCAGTCACCTCATACGCCTCCATCAGTGCCGTTGCGCAGAAACACGTCGCCACAACCGTTGGCGTAAACTTCGGAAACAGAAACAGCCTACGCGCCTGCCAGTCGAAATTATAGCCCCAGCACGCTCCGCTGTAACCTTTCGACTGCAACGAAATCAGCAAATCTGCCAACTCTCGCACACGCGCCAGCAACTCCTGCCTTGTCCCGACTTCGGCTTGCAGGTCCGGGAATTTGTCCACTGCATGGACAAGATTGCAATACCCTTGCAGAAACAAGCCTATACCCTTTGCATTATACTCCTTTGGCACCATCGCCAAACGGCGCAGATTCACAGGGCAACGCTTAAACCCTTGTATCACACACAGCCGCAATATCGCCGACCGCTTAAGCGGCAACAATGTATGCGCCAATCGCGAGTTCAGTCCGTCATAAGGGTCCCAGCCCTTAAATCCCTCCGACTCGCAATAGCGCTTCAACGAAAGAAATGAACTCTCAATCAACTTTCCGTTTTTTTATAAATTTTGCAGGATTTCCCGCCCAGATTTCATATGGAGGAATACTTTTTGTAACTACAGATCCAGCCCCAACTATTGAATATTTCCCAATCTCAACCGGCTTGCAAATGATGGTATTAGCCCCTATGTAAGCACCTTCGCAAAGTCTAACCTTTCCCCTTGAGTAGAATCTTTCCCTCTGATTTCTAACCTCTACAAAATGTGTTACTATCGTACAACCAACCGTTAACGTAACCTTTTCCTCTATTATTATATCATTTGGATAATTCGTGTCAAATATCACATTTTCCCCAATAAATGTGTTTCTAAAATTCAATACATTTACCCCCCCCCATTTTGCAAACAAAGGGCGATATTTTCTTGATGGCATAGGCAAATGTTGTAAATGCAAGAATACTAAATTCTTCAATCTCGAAAAACTAATCATATTAATTAAATTTTATTTAAACATCATTTTCTATCTCTTGCCAATTGAAATTTTAGCAATATTGTCAAGATAAAATTGACTGGCAACGACTTTTGCACGTTTTTTCATTTTATCTAATGTCCCATCCATAAAAACATGCTTTAAAGTCTGCTTGATTGTATCGACACTAACATCTTCTATAAATATCGCGTTACCTCCGACATCGACATGGGTAATCCCAGACATTCTATGAAATACACATGGCAATTCACAAGCCACAGCTTGTTCCCATAAAACAGAGTGAGTGCCAGGGAAAAAGCCCAAATCAGAAGCTAAGAAAATATCACAAACATATTCCGAATCAACCCAACCAACAAAAATCACCCGATCATTGGTCTTTAAATTTGAATATATTTGTTCCATATCTTTAGACGGTTTCCCAAAAACTATCAACCAAACATTTTTGTCACCATAATCAGCAACAGCTTTTATTAATAGATCTATCTTCTTCCTTTTTTCTAATTTTCCACCAGTGCATATCAAAATAGCATTATCTGGGATACCATATTTGCCTCGAACTGCCAGCCTTGGATTTAGTAACCGATGTGTCTCTATCAACTTTTCATCAGCACCCATTATTAGCAATTTTATTTTGTCCCGAGGAATCCCATATACCCTATTCATATATTCACACCTTATTGGCAATGTCCCCCAAAAGCACTTTGCAACAGATGCAATAACTCTCGCATTCCGCCTAATAGACAACATCTTCGCCCAGCCCAAAAACCCTTTAACCGGTGTGTTAATATAGTCATTATGAGAATCTACGTACACCTCAACGCTAGAATGTTCTTTTGCATATCGCACAACGCTTCGCACATCTCGTTCTATAAAATTGTGATAAAAGATTATATCTGGCTTTATTTCTTTTATACAAGAATACAGCCCCTTTGTCCTATTAAGAAAAACCAGTTGCCAATTATGCCTACAATTATATGGCAAGACATAGACCTTTATCCCATACCGATTAACATAAGAACCTATCGCTCTATAATGTATCTCCCAATTGGAGTCCTTATATTTTTGCGATGTAACAATATAAACATCATGACCCTGCTCTTTATGCTTCTGAGACAATAGATTTTCTTGATAAGAATAATCATCATGGTAATCATTCAATACGATATGAAGAACTTTTGCCATACGTTATAGCTGCTTATAATTTATTTTAATCAGGCTATCACATTCCAACAAGCTGTTGAGAGCTTGCCTTTCTGATAAATAATGAGGATGTCCTGGATGACACATAAGTTCTATTGTTTGCATCTTCGCCCAATTTTCTTCAAACAATTTCCTATTTCGCCAGAAAAACAATACCGAGGAAAAGAAATCTACAGTTTGAAACGACTCTTTAATAGATACATTCCATTTAACACGATTCCTAATGCTTCGGTATTTAATTAGCATATACACAAAATCATATATTCTCCCTTTTCCCAAAATATCATAACCCTTAGCAAGCATTTTAAATGTGTAATAACTCGCCAGTCTTACTTTTGTTATCTGATGCTTAAGCATCAGAGCCTTCAGCACTTCACAAAGGCCAGGTATTGTGTGTATATGATGATGCGAATCTATATGAGAAATAAAGACTCCTTTATTTTCTATTATTGATATCTGAGTATCCCATTCAACAAAAATCGCATCCAGAATTTCTTGATTTAATTTTAGCGTTCTTATTTTATTCCGAACAAACTCCCCTTTATCACAAACTATTCCATATTTCTTTAGCACATAAAGATCTTTAGACACCGGACGTAATTCGTCAAGGACCAAATGTACCCCAAAAGAAGTTTTTGAGTTCGATAATGCAAAACTTACCGCCCCATCCAAGTCTTCGCCATTGGCCATTATTGATGCCGAGGTTACTGACCCTTTTTGAATCTCAGAAATGATTGCTTTATTAGTTCCAGCATCTTTTCCAAAATCATCGGCATTAATAATAACCCTTAATTGCCTATAATCTTCCATCTATTATTTCTCTGTCAAGAATACCCTTAACGTCATAGACAACACCTTTTTCTTTCACCAAATCCATTACATTTAAATTCTTAAATTCATCATGTGCGACAGCTAAAATCACAGCATCATAACGTTTTTCGCGACAAATTTCATTCACTACTTCTATTCCATATTCTGACATAACTTTGTTTTTATCCGCCCATGGATCATATATGGTAATATTTGACGTATACTCATGCAATGTGTGATATATGTCTACAACCTTTGTATTTCTAATGTCTGGACAATTCTCTTTAAATGTAATGCCTAAAATAAGAATTTTAGAATCTTTGACAACTACACCTTTCTTATTCATACATTTAACCGTCTGATTGGCGACATAATCTCCCATTCCGTCATTCAATCGTCTTGCAGAGAACATCACTCTGGGCAACACCCCATACACTTGAGCCTTCTGAATCAGATAATATGGGTCAACACTTATACAATGTCCTCCCACCAACCCAGGAGTCAATTTTATAAAGTTCCATTTTGATGATGCCGCGTCAATTACATCCCTTGTATCAATACCCATCGCATTGAATATTTTTGCAAGTTCATTCATAAACGCAATGTTTACATCCCTCTGTGAATTCTCTATAATTTTTGAAGCCTCTGCAACTTTTATACTTTGTGCCTTGTGCGTTCCATTGACCAACACAGAGTTATATAGGCCATCCACAATATCTGCTACTTCTGGCGTCGATCCCGATGTCACTTTTTTTATTTTTTCTACAGTATGTTCTTTGTCCCCTGGATTTATTCGTTCTGGAGAATAACCTGCAAAAAAGTCCTTATTATACTCCAATCCTGACACTTTCTCAACAACGGGAATGCATTCTTCTTCCGTCACGCCAGGATATACCGTACTTTCATAAATTACAATATCGCCATTAGATATCACTTTTCCAACCGTCTCACTAGCACCCCACAATGGTCTCAAATCTGGACGATTATTCTCATCCACAGGAGTTGGCACGGCAACAATATACACATTGCAGTCCTTAATTTGCGCCAAATCTGTTGTACACTTAAAGCCGTGATTTACAATCGCATCTTGCAGAAGACTATCATCTACTTCTAATGTCGCATCATGTCCTTGCATCAGTGCATTTACTCGATCTTGATTCATATCAAATCCAACGACATCATACTTTGTTGAAAACAAACGAGCCAAAGGCAAACCTACATAGCCCAAGCCAATTACACAAATTTTAAATCTTTTCATTTTGTTTTATTGTTATATATTATTTCTTTTTCTTAGTAAATCGACGTGTTATTCCCAACCATATATTAAGATGGTTTTCCCTTGCCAACTTGATATAGCGAAAGAATTCTTTGAAACCGAAACTATATAGCGCCCGGAATATTTCAGCGGTCAGCCAAGGATAATGTCTATCCAAATTATGCTCTCTGAAAAAAATATATTTTCGAACATTTACTTCATAGCGACAAAATTGTATCTCTTTTGATTTCGTTTGCATTAAAGACCCCCTACGAATAGTGCCACAATACGTGGGACGGACATCTGCATCAATACTTTTCGCGAAAAAACCCGTCAATAAGGAAAACATATCATCATTCGATGCTCGGACCTCGTCAAAACGAATTTTATTCAGATAGACCAAGTCTCTTCTTATCATTTTACATGTTGGTGTAGGGTTTTTGAATCTTAGAAACTCTGATGATTCTTCCGACTTATAACGACAAAAATCCTCCACCATTTTCATTCTTTGACCATATCTATTGGTCGGTTCTAATGTATCTGAATAACAAGATGTATCGCCAAAGAATACTATGTCACTTTCAGACATCAGATACTGATCCATTACATCAAAAGCTCCTTTTGTAAAGAAATCATCAGAATCAGCAAAAACAAGCCATTTCCCCTCCGAAAGAGAAATACCTTCATTTCTTGCTCCTCCTGCAAAATGCGTCTTTTCAAGAAAGACAATTTTTATATTAGAATCTTGTTTATCCAGTAATTGTTGCTTTTCACCTTTCGAAAAAGAACTTACATCATCAACAACTATTACCTGTATATCTTTTCTGCGAGGAATGCTATCAAGGCATCTAAACAATAAATTCACGCAATTTTTATGCGGAATAATAACACTGTAATTATACATATTAGACTTTTTTTATTGGTTCTGGGAGTTTTAATTGCCGACCCATATCGTATAGATATTCTTTACTATGGAATCGCATAAAACCGCCAGCTGGAGTAAAGGTTAATTCACTAAAAATCGGCTGACCTCCTATCTCATACCAATCAACTCGAACAAAAGGTATTTCTGCCGACAATTTTTCACTATATTCTATCATTTTCATTAATGACTTGGGCCTTGGATATATTTTTTTTGCCCGATATTCTGGCTCAATAAATTCTGGATGGAGATTCCAATTTAAATCGTACACAGAATAACAAACCTTTTCCCCAAACACCCTGTCCGAACAAAAAAAGACCGAATGGGCTTTACCATTAATGCAATAAATCTTAATATCCGTCAACGATAATTCGCCAGCATTTGGCTTTAGCAATTTTTCAACAATAATTCTTGGATGAATCGAGTTATAATGAGGCTCATAATATCTGTTTCCTATCTTTTTTGCTTTCCATTTATTTAACTTCCTTATCGCATCTGGAACATCCAACTTCTGCTTATCTTCAACTATTATGACATTATTGCCGCCACCACCATTATTTGTCTTTAGGACAAATTCATTAGGCAATGTGTCAAAATCTATTTCATTAGCATCTTCAAAAACACCATAAACATCATTTAATGTAAAATCCAAGCCATGTTGTTTTACATATTGTCGAACAGCAACCTTATCGGCACAAAGTGTCCAAAGACTCATGTCCGAGTAAAGTTTCATCCAATTAATTTTCTCACAAATTCCTTCTGGCGATTTCAAATTAATTCTCTCGCCAAAACAATGCTTATACCAAACTTTAATGAACAATTTAGGACTAATAAACACAAGAAACTTATAATACAACTCTCGTACCTCATGTAAATATTTAAACAATCTCGGCATTCTTTTTTTAATCAATTCTTTCATCACGTTTAAACCTCCTTTTAATATTTGCTCGAAAAGCAAAAAATAATTTCCTCAAGATATCTTCTTCTTTTTCTGACAAGCCCCATTTATATACACCAAGAGCCAACAACACAATAGACAATATGATTGTAACAGAAAACCGATAGTTGAAATGGACAAATTTGGTAAACAAAACACAAAATAGTATACACAACAGAATCGGCACAATTTCTCTTACAAATATCTCCTTAATAAAATATTGTATCTCCAAGCCTGCCGTTTTTTTTACAACAAAAATCCTAAGAATGCTGCTAAGCAATTCAACCACAACAAAAACAATCGCTATAAAAAACAAATCACAACCATAATGCAGTGCAATTCCAATAAATAACACTGTCAAAAATTTTGGTGTGTTTACAATTAATGAATAATCTCTAATTTTTCCTATGGCTTGATTAATGTGTCCCAAACCAACCGTCAATGCATCAACCATAGATGCAGACATCACCATTACACAAAACAACGAGGCGTTTGCTGGAACTTTTTTCAACCACCATTGTAAAATTGCATCTATCTCAAACATACAAGGTATGCAAATAGCAGAGATTAAGAAAAACATAAATTTACACGCCGTTGAAGACAGCCACAATGCTTTTTCACGCTCTCCTGTCCCCTCCGCCTTGACAATTTGAGGTGCCATTGAGTTTATCAAAGAAGATGATAAAAAATTAGTATAGCTGGCTATTTGAAACGCAATACCATATGCTGAATTTACAATTGTTCCCATAGCTTTATTTAACAAAATCGCAACACCTTGCTGCCTCCCCAAAACACATCCTGTGGAATATACACTCCACCCCGCAAAGCCCATTAATTCTTTAATGTATTTTTTATTTATCCTATTAATTTGAGGAAAAACACATTCTTTATATTTCAAATAGCAATATCCCGCAATAGCAACAGCATTAAAGGCTTGTATAAAAAGCATTATATATGCATACAATATCAACTTGTCATACGGCATAATGGTCATGATAACTGCTAAAGCCAGCTTTAAAATCCCATCAAATATATCCACCACTGATAAATAGATTATATTTTCATGAGAAATTAGTAATGCTCTAAACGGAGATGTCAAAAATGCCAAAGAAACAATTATTATTATTACCTTATATACCGTCATTGAAGCCTCTATTCGATAGCTTGGAATGTTCAATCCCCCGTTAAACAATATTGGCATAACAATAATGAGAGATATTGCGATACATAAAGAAATTGCGATATGAATTATCAAACTATTGTTGAAAACATCTTTAATGCTCTGCAACTCCCCTTTTCCTTGATAATATGAAACAAAGCGTTGAGTCGTTGTAACAAGCGAATTTGTCACAAAAGACAACATGGATACAATTCCTGCGATAAGAATATATATTCCATAATCACTTTCTCCTAATGCCCCCAACACAATTCGTACTGTATACAAAGACAAAACCATATTAATCATAGTCCTGCCATATTGAGACATTGTGTTAACAAAAACCCTTTGTGATGGTGTCATTTATTTTTCAAGTTTTACAGAAATGGCGCTCGGTCGTCTGTTAGAAACAGCCAAACAATAATACAAAAACACTCCCCAAAAAATTGGAATGTCAAAAATTGATTCACCAACACCGATAAGCAAATATGAATACAAAATAAAGATTAGGAAATGATAGTTTTTATTTGCCGACAACTTTTCCACAGAATCTCTTAATGTTTCCATTAGCATCTTTAAGAACAAAAATAATCCAATCACACCTGTTTGGGTTAAGACATCAAAATACACATTATCTGCATCATACAAAAGACCTATAGCCCTATAATTATCACGCCCCACACCTATCCCAGAAAACAAATAATTTGGAATAACATCATTTATTAAAAATTCCCATGTCATAAATCTGCCCGAACCCCCATCTTCTATTATTGAGTTGGCATTTAACCTGGAAACTCGGCTAGTCACACCATCACTATAATAAAAAACTCCAAAGGCAACAATTAAAAGAAACAAGCCAATACCCAACTTCTTTACTCCATTCATTTTGGAAACAAAAAAGAAATATACGGCCGACACAAACGCCACCGTAAAAAAAGAAGTTCTGCTCCCTAAAAAAATCAAAGTTGCAAAATTAAGCAAGGATATACACAGAAGACCGAATTTCCTTTTTGACAATGAATAACAAAACAATATCGCAAAGACTATTAATACAATTTGTGCTGCCGTATTTGGATTCACTCCCCAAATAATTGTATTCAAATCCGTAATATCGCTATTTGTATATTGAGATCTGTCAACTAAACTAAATTTTAACGGGAAAATATACGAAACAACAAAGAAATACACAGACATTACAACTGCAATACAAACAATCGATTTATTAACAAAATCCATTGAATTGATACGAATTTTCGAGCATAGAAATGCTATTAATATATACATAAAGATTTTAAACGATTCATACCAATTGCCCGTAATGGCAAATGCTCCCGAAATCAGCAACCAAACACCAAACAACATTGCCGTCCTCAACGGTTTTATTATTTTAGAATGATTAAAACCATATGAATTCATAGATGCTGAGACCAAAAACATCAAAGAATAATAAAAAATAGCGGCAAATCCAGGGACTACTACCATTCCTATGTGCCACGCTGATACAAATATCAAAGGTATAAACGACACCGGATTTGAATACATAAAGAAAGACATTGCAATTAGAATAATTGAAGAAACAATTCCTCCAATCTTATATACTAACAACAATGAACTTGCAAGAATCAGTATCAATTGTTGCAACTCTCTCCGCTTTTTCAATTGTCCCCGATCAACAGTTTCTATATACATCTTTGCTATATCGGATTATATACAAAACAAACATTAGTATTATTCTACCTTTATTCTGCTTTTTCTCTGAAAAGTTGGCTTTAACTCTTTCTGATAAATTTCAGGTATTAGACCTAAGGTGCTTATGTTGAAGCATGTCTACTTATAAATTCCGCAGAAGTCGAGGATGATTTTGTCGTCGCGGCGGGGGAGCTTCTTGAATGGGTCGTGGGCGGTGAGGAAGACTACGATGTCGGCGCGGTCGTAAGCCTCGCGGTAGTTCGTCAACTTAAACACGTTGTGCTCCGTCACGTTAGGCTCAACGACCAGGATGTCGGCGTTGTTGCAGCTTTGCATCACTTTTGTTGTGATGTATTTCGCCGGCGATTCGCGGAGGTCGTCGATGTTTGGCTTGAACGCGAGTCCCATCATTGCGACTGTTGGCTTGCGGTGGTTTTCGAGTTCGAAGCGGAGCATTGCGTTCTCCACTTTCTCGGCACACCAGAATGCCTTGTAGTTGTTGATTTCGCGCGCCTTGGCTATCAGCTGGCTCTCAACGGGGAAGTCGGCTGTGATGAAGTATGGGTCGACGGCGATGCAGTGTCCGCCCACGCCGCATCCCGGCTGCAGGATGTTGACGCGCGGATGCTTGTTGGCGAGAGCGATGAGCTCCCACACGTTGATGCCCGCCTTGTCACAGATGAGCGACAACTCGTTGGCGAAGGCAATCTGCACGTCGCGCGAGGAGTTTTCGGTGAGTTTGCACATCTCAGCCGTCTTGCAGTTTGTGCGGTGGAGAGTGCCTTGCACGAATTGGCTGTAGAAGGCGATTGCCTTGTCGGTCGATGCCTCGTCCATACCGCCGATCACGCGGTCGTTGTGCACCAGTTCGTAGATTACGTTGCCCGGCAGCACACGCTCAGGGCAGTATGCTATATGGATTTTGCCGCGCAGCTCGGGGCGGAGTTCGAAGATGAGCTTCGCCATCTTGTCGGTTGTGCCCACCGGCGAAGTCGACTCGATGACGTAGAGGTCGCCTTCCTTAAGGAATGGGATGACGGCGCGTGTGGCAGCCTCGACGTATGAGATGTCGGGCTCGTGGTTGCCCTTGAACGGCGTAGGCACCACCATGAAGTATGCGTCGCTCACCTCGGGGGTGGTGCTTGCGTGGAGGGCGCCTGAGCGCACCACGTCCTGCAGCATTTCTTCCATGCCCGGCTCCACGATGTGGAGGTGTCCCTGGTTTGTCATTTCCACTACTTTGGGGTTGATGTCAACACCCGTTACCTGCACGCCATGCTTGGCGGCAATAATCGCTGTGGGCAGGCCGATATAGCCCAACCCCATAAAACATGCTTTCATTGAATTGTGTAATTAAAAGTAGAAGTCATTTTTTGGAATGTCCGCGCGTGCGGACGCTGCCGTCATCGCAGACAGACGGCGTAGAGGAGTGTGCGCCAACGGCGTGCGCGCACGGAGGCGAGAATCTCGCCTATGATTGCCACTCCCTCCGCGGCAAGTGCCTCGGGAGCGAGGGTGGCGGATGTGAGCATCGCGCCTTCGAAGCGTGTATGTCCGCTGCCCTCAACGGCTGAGGCGAATGCCGTCAGTCCGTAGCGTCGCAACTTGTCGATGAGGGCTGTGCGCTGCGATGGCGCAAGGGCGCATATCTCCGTGGCAAACTCGCCCCAGCAGGCGGCTGTGCTGTGGTCGGGATGTTCCGCCACATGGGCTGTGAAGCGGTCGTCGCCGAGCGCGACTGGCAACCGGTGTTCAACGAAGCCTTGATGCATGAGCGTGCCTGTCTCGGCGGTGGGCGTAAGGAAGCGGCGCAGCGGAGCGTTGTCGACGATGCTGTCGATGCGTTTGCGGTCGGAGGCGCAGAAATGTGCCAGCGAACGGGCTTCGGCACGGTCGGCGTCGGTAAACGCCGCGGGCATCCCGGCAGCACCGGTCATTATGTCGCGCAGACGGTCGCAGGCGTCGTCGACGTGTCCTGCCTCCTCCAGACGCGCGCGCAGGCTGTCGGCAATGCGCAGCTGCAGGCTCGTCTCGGTCGAGGCGTGATGGTTTTCAACCACCGCCACGTCGTAGCGCATCACGTTAGACAACGCGATGGCCATCGATCCCACCTTGAAAATCAGCTTGTTGTCGCCGCCGATTTCGCGGATATAGCCTTCGTAGCCGGCAAACGGACCGCTCATGATGCGTATGCGGTCGGCAGATGTGAAGTTGCAGAATGGGGAGCGTAGCATCATCAGTTGCCCGGCGGTGTTGTCGTTGAACAGGCGGAAGGCTGTCATCTCGCTGTCTGCCACCACCATGGCATCTTTCTCCTTGCGCGACGAGTCGACCATCAGACGCGACGCGCCGCTCTTTTCGCGCAGCAGCGCCACAAGCTGGTTCTTGTTGCCGCGCACGAATACGAGTCCTGGCATAGTCAGCGCCATACGGCTCACGCGCTGTCCGCCGACGATGGCAAACTGCTGGCGCATCGGCAGATAGGTGTCGGCAACCGCCGGCTCTCTGTCGAGCAAAGCCTTCAGCATCTTCTCGCCTCGTGGCTGAGTGTGGACCACATACCAGTTCTCGCTCATTCTGTCTTGTTTAAACACGTATTCCCCGGCAAGGCGTATGCCTCCCGAGGTAATCAGAAAAACTGCAGAGTCTCCGATGGCGTTACAATACGCGCGGCATCGAAGGCAGTGCCTCTATGTCCTTGTTAAGCCCGGCAACGACAGCCGGTAAAGACACTTTCTTCATCATCTAATCTCTCGTGGTGCAACGTGATGCACCCAATCTTCCGCAAAGATATATAATTATTCTATATTTTGCAAAATAAATCTTATCTCACCTCGGCGCGGAGATGGTATTCGTTGCGCAGACGCTCGAAAGCGTCGGGATTGGCGCGCAGACGCCGGGTGTCGGCGAGAGGATCGTAGGAGCGCATAATCGTGTCGACGCTGTCTACGTCGGCGCCGAGCAGCGGAGCGGCTGGATGCGGCTTGCCGTCGACCGCCACGCCATAGTGGCGTTCAAATGCCTCGAGAGCCATCGCCGTGGCGCGCTGCTTGCCTTCTGCCGAATATCCTGCGATGTGGGGCGTCGCCACAAAGGCACGCTCGAGCAGCACGCGGTTTATGCGCGGCTCGTTCTCCCAGCAGTCGATTGCCACCGCCATCTCTCCGCCGTCGACGGCTTTGAGCAGCGCCTGCTCGTCGACGATGCCTCCGCGCGCGCTGTTGACGAGCAGACGGCAGCGGCTGAGACTTTCAAGGAAACGGCTGTCGGCGATATGCCATGTGGCGTCGGCGCCACTGCGGGTGAGCGGTGTGTGGAACGTTATCACGTCTGCCTCGCGCGCCACGGTGGTAAGGTCGACAAAATCGCCTCCCTCACGGCGCTGACGCGGCGGATCGCAGCGCAGCACGCGCATGCCGAGGCGCTCGCCCCAGCGCGCCACGATGCCGCCCACGTGTCCCACACCGACCACGCCGAGCGTCAAGCCACGCACGTCGCCTCCGAAGCGGCTGCCTATGACGGCATGCACATACTGCGCCACGGCTGGGGCGTTGCATCCCGGGGCGTTGGCCACGTCGATGCCCGCGCCGCGACACCACTGAAGGTCGATATGGTCGGTGCCGATGGTGGCTGTGGCTACAAACTTCACGCTGCTGCCGTCGAGCAGCGACGCGTCGCAGCGGGTGCGTGTGCGCACAAAAAGTGCGTCGGCACGCCGCACGGCATCGGCTGTGATTCCAGACGCCGGCAAATATGCCACATCACCGAATTTTTCAAGCAAACCCCTGATATACGGGATGTTTGCCTCAACGATTATTCTCATATCAGTTGCAATAAGTTCAACAGGTTGTAGATGACCGCCGGCGACAGGGCGACGCAGACAGCCATAAGTGCGAAAAACACGATGTAGAGCTTCGGCATCTTGCGGATGGTGAAGAAATGCGCCACCTGCACCGCCGCAAGCATGTTTGCCACCACCGCATACGCTTCAGCATGGCTCACGTCTGCCACCATAAACAGCACCGTGGCTACAGCCATCACATTGACAAACCCATTGTAGGCACGCAGTTGCTGGCGGTAGGATATCAGCGTCAACGCGTTGGAGAGTCCGAATATCGTGCCCACAGCCACCATAAACATCGGCTGGAGCAGCAATCCCGCGTCCACTCCGCCGCGGAGCGTGGCTATGCCGCCAAGCAGGTCGGGCAGGCGCACCTGCGCCGGGTCGATCCATCCAAACGCCGTGGCCGTCCACACGGGCACCACGATGCCCACAAGCACGGCGAGCAGCGTGCGCAGCGTGAAGATGCGCATCTGGAAAAATCCCACGATAAACACTGGTATATAAAGCGCGAACACAAAACTCTGCATGGCGCAGACCGTAAGAATCATCGTGATGAGAAACGCCACGCTCTGGCTGTCGCGCTGCTGAAACGTGCCAAACATCACGTAGGTGCACACCACAAGCGCGAGCGCGAGCAGCGTGGGCGTGCCGAGCGACGTCGACACCACGGGGTTTGACAGCGTGGCACAGAGAAACACGGTGACAAACATCATCGTGTGCTCGCGGATAAACACGTAGGTCTTGTTGAGCCAGTTGAGCATCACGGCCGCCACAAACACCACCACCATATTCACCGCCCACGACAATATGCCCGACGGCAGCAGGTGGTCGAGTCCGCCGCCAAACAAACCTTCGACCGGCGGCACGGAGGGCGTGCCGAAGAAAAGCAGCATGGCGTATGCCGCCGCTATGCCCACAACGGCTGTGAGCCACGTGAGCACACGGCTGTTGATGAATCTGTTGATTGCCGCCTCGCCCATCACTCGTCGCCGAATTTCTGCTGACGCACCCTCAGGATGTTTGACACATCAAACCAAAAGCCCTCGGGTCCGCCGCTTTTAGGATTCTCAAACTTGATATAGTCAATGTCGCCCTCATACTCCAGATGTTCCGCCGCCTTGAAGTTCAAGCCATTGGTAATCACATACTCATGCACCGGGCTGATCACCACCCACGGCTTCTCCTTAGTGCCTGTGCCGGTCGACATGATTGCCTTGATAAGATTGTTGAGACGCGACTGCATGATTGCCGCACGGGTGTATTTCTGACGCTCCTTGAGCACATAGATGTAATATTCCATCTGCTTCAAGTCAAACGGATCGTCGGCGAGCGAGAGCTCCGCATATTTGATTATCGTGTCGCACTCCGCCGGAGTGTGGTGCTTCTTATAGTAGAGAGGCTGTATCTTTTTTGAAAATTCCGACTGGCGATAGGGATCATAGTCCTCCGAAAACACGTATCCGAGATACAGATGGCGATATTCCTTGAGCGACATGTTGGTGTCGTTGCTCTGATACTTGCGCCACAACCGCTTGTAGTAGTAGTTTGAGCGCGGATTCTGGATATTGACGCGTATCGAGTCCATATTCACGTCGATTGGACGGAACTTGGTGTCTTTCCTGCCCTTTTCGGGCACTGCGCCTGCCCAAACCCACAGCCCGGCAAACAGCATTATAACCGCTAATAACTTTCTCATCTTCGTTAAAAATATTTCTTTAATGCGACATATTGTAGGCTGCCACAGCAACCATTATGGCGATGCCCGTAAGCGACACGCTTATCACCGTGGGGAAGCCCTTGGCACAGACATACTGCAAAAAACGCTTCGACGGGAAACGCAGTGCCGCGCCTTTGGGTGTACGAGCGAAAAACACTCCGCCGGCAACCGCGCCTACAGCCGCGCCTATCACCATCGAGGCATAGTAGCCCATCATCAGCCCGAGAAACATGCCGGCAACCGACGTTATCAGCATCTGCGGCAGTCCCTGCGTGGCTTTGGTGAGCGCCGGCTGCTGCATGGAGTTGATGGTAACAACAATCACAACCATCACGCCCCAATAAGAAAGCGTGACGGTGGGCACCTCCATCAGTCCGCCCCACTGCAGCAACCACAGTCCGCCATAGGAGGCAAGCACCGACGGCACATAAGGCCTGACACATAGGTAAAGCCCCAGGCCAAGCAGCATCACGCCGAGTATAGTCAACAATACGTCCACAATCTTGCTAATTTTTGCGAAGTTAGCAATTTTCCCCCAATGCCGTGCCCCTTTTAACGTTTTATAGCACGAATCGGCGCCGTGGATAAACTTACCCACGGCGCCGACATTCTATAGTCAGATTGTTTTAACTATCTAACGATAACCTTTGTTGCTTTGCCATCGACAACCACCACATACATGCCGCGTGCCACGGCAAACGTGCGCTCTGCCGAGTTGATTGCCACTGCCTGACCGGCTGCGTTGTAGACCGACACTGTCGCTGCGTCGCCGACAATGCGGATTTGTCCGTCGGCTGCAATTACGCCTGCTGCCTCTACACCTACCTGCTCAACGCCCGACGATGTGAGATAGACTGCCTTGACGGTCTTAGTGTTGAGGTCGACTGTCAATTTGTAAGCGCCGTTCTTTATCATGAATGCGCCGTCAGTATATCTACCGAAGTCGGTAAAATCAGTGTTGTTTGTCAATTCTGCATCCTTGTGGTCTGGACACCAACGGCGACTGTTGACAACATCCCAACTGTCATTAACTTCCGCCACAAAAGCGAAATATGCGAAATCTTCCTCAGCCTCTTCGCCTACAGCCTTGCCTTCCACCTTCAAGTCGATAGGATTGAACGTGAACACGCCCGGAGTTTCCGGATCGCTCTCCGCCATATAGCTGTCGTCGTTTGATGCCCAATGGTGACCTTCCGCCTTGTTGGATGTTCCAATCACATAAAGTTTTGTAGGAAGAACATAAAGTGTTTTTTCATCGAGATTTACACGGATAGAGAACGTTCCAGTACCCACTTTCACAGAGTTGCTGTTTTTACTTAATGTCATATTCTCTGCCAAAACAACTTCTTGGTTATTATTTTCCAAGCCCCAACGGTTTCCGTTGACATATTTCCAACCTCTGTCATCATTGTTTTCAGCAAGAACTGACGAGAATCCAATATATTCACGGTCAGGAGCAGTTGTTATGGTTGCAGACCAAACATTTCCTCCTTCCCAAGTCATCGCAATGCCACTGGTTGGATTCCATACGTCGCCACCTTCTGTCTGTCCAAGGATATACATCTTTGGCAACGAGAATGTGTACTTTGCAGCAAACTGACCACAGTGGTATTGGTAGATTGTAGCAGTGAATTCGTCCACCTTCTCTGCGTTGAGTGAAGTGCCGTAGCTTGTGCCGTTGGCAGCGCCCTCTGCAGCGTGTGTTGCTACTACGGTGTTTGTGCTTCTGTCCACAATCTGGAAACCGTCGGTGAAATCAACACCGGCAGGTTCGATTGTGTATTGAGTTCCGTTGAGGGTAACTGCATCGATGCCGGTAGAACCGTTTACACCAGCATTCTCAAGAGTTGTCCAGTTTGTTCCATCAAAAACATAAACCTCTTTTACTCCCTTGTCCTTAAGGATGATGGCATCGCTTTCTGGATCGTTTGTCAAAGGTTGTGCGATACAAGTGGTTTGGAAGTTGGCAAAAGCGGTTTCAATAACCTTGCTCTTTTCAACAACCTGGGCACTGTTTGCAAAGAACAATTTTACAATCTTATTACCATTGGACGGGCAGAAGAAAACGGCGCCGCCAGTCTCGCTTGTGATGTCGCCGACAACTTTGCCGAACACGTCCATACGGTTTGTGCTTGTCACACCTTTCGGGATTGTCACCTCTATTTCGGAAATAGCACCAGTTGCCTTATTCCAAATTTTCAACGAAGTCATTTTACCGCCCCATTTCCAGAGGTTGGCAACGAGAAGGTTGCCTTTGGAATCGACAGATGTGCATACGCCAGCCGCTCCAACTTCAAGTGTGTTCTTGTTTGTGCCGTCGAACGTTGCGATCTTTTGCGCTGTCATGTCATTGACAAAGACTTTTCCGTCGAAACCAATGCCCCAACGAGCATTGGCGGCTGAAGGCAGACCCGTAGTCATTTTCCAATCCTGCGTAAGAGTTTGTGCCTGAACGGCTACGGCGGACGCAACAACAGCAAGTCCGCACACAAGAATGTGTTTAAATTTTTTCATAAAGTTAGGTTTTAGTTTGATTTATAAGTTTTAGTTAAGTTCTTCTATTATAAAAAAGTTAGGCCGTAGCCTTTTTTCCCTTATTTTTCGTAAAAGTACACATTAAAATCAATACCGCAACATTTTTATATCTTTTTAACTCACAATTATCTATTTTCAACATCCTGTATCGCGCTGACACCAAGAGACAGGCTAATACCTTCTGCCGCTCCATTGACGTCGCGTCGTGGACGCGATATTTCATAGCAACCCCATTCGTAGGAGCGCAGCGATGACGCATGGGGTCACTGACCGCCACCATGCTCATGCGCTTCGGAGATGCGCTACTACGCCCGAGGAGTCACTCTCTGCACCAGGAGAACGAGGGGATGTCCGCAGCGCAGACACGCTTTCAGTTAACCCCGGACTGCGTCCGGGGCAGAGCAACCAACGCAGCATGCACCGCAACGCGGTGCCGCTGAGGCACAAGCTTGTTTTTGCTTTTTGGATAAAACCGGCTGCGCCTCGGAAATATCGAAGCAAGCTTGATTTTGCTTTTTTGATAAAACCGGCTGCGCCTCGGAAAAATCAAAATTTCAAGCAAGCTTGATTTTGCTTTTTCTCTCGGCTTGCACTAACTTTGCAAAAAATTTCTATGAAGAAGCCGAAATTGGAAGGGGTGAAAAATCTCTTGTTTGACTTGGGCGGCGTCATTATGGACATCCGCCGCGAAAATTGTGTTAAAGCCTTGGAGCAACTGGAAGTGAGCGGCATCGGCGAGATGCTGGGCGTCTACTGCCAGCAGGGCGCATTTCTCCAACTTGAAGAGGGAAAAATCACACCGGCTGAGTTTCGCGACTATGTGCGCGGCAAGTCTGCCCGCACACTCTCCGACGAGGAAATCGACACGGCATTTGACGCCTTTCTTGTGGGCATTCCTGTGGCACGCCTACATGCGCTCGAGTCGCTGCGCAACCATTATAAGATATATGTGCTGTCAAACACCAACGCCATAATGTACAACCAGGGCATCCGCCGCGAGTTTGAGAAAGACGGCAAACACCGCGAAGACTATTTCGACGGCATCTGCACAAGTTTTGAGGAGGGCGTGGCAAAGCCCGACCGCCGCATCTTCGAGGCCGTGGTGCGCAAATTCGGCATCCGCCCGGAAGAAACGCTGTTCTTCGACGATTCGCAGACCAACCTCGACGCAGCGTCGCAACTGGGATTCAAGACGTGGCTTGTGGCTGAAGGTACGGAATTCATGGAAGCGTTCGGAGAGTAATGGATACTTTTTTCAACAAGCAAGTCCCCGACAACATGCCGCCGTTAGCGGCAACGATAGGGATGTTTGACGGCGTGCACCGCGGCCACCGCCTTGTTGTCGACAATCTGCGCCAAGCTGCGTCGGCACGAGGATTGAAAACCGCCGTGTTCACCTTCCCCAACCATCCACAGTTGCTGTTTCACCCCGACTGCGGTCTGCGGCTGCTCACAAGCCCGGAAAAGAAGGCTTCGCTGCTGGCGCAGACGGGCGTCGACTACACTTTCTTCCTCACATTCACTCATGAATTGGCGGCGATGACGGCACGCGAGTTTATGACGTTGCTGCACTCCCGCTACAACGTGCGGCTGCTCGCCGTGGGCTACGACCACCGCTTCGGACGGCGGTCGGACGAGACTTTTGCCGACTATCAACGCTACGGCGAGGCGATTGGCATGGACGTGATAACCACTCCCGAACTCAGCGGCGACGGCCACATCAGCTCGTCTGCCATACGCCGACGGCTGGCTGAGGGCGACGTGAAAGGCGCCGCCTCGATGCTCGGACACCGCTACTGCATTGCCGGCAAGGTGGTGGACGGCAAGCGCAACGGCCGCCTTATCGGCTTCCCCACTGCCAACATCGACCTTGACGGCATACCTCTGCTCGTGCCACCCGACGGCGTATATGCCGTTAAAGTATCGGTCGACGGAGCGACATTCGGTGGTATGCTCAACATCGGCACTCCGACAGTCGACCATGCAACGCAACGCACCATTGAGGTGAACATCTTCAACTTCGACAACGAGATATACGGCAAGACGGTGAATCTTGAATTTGTTGACCGTGTGCGCGACGAGCGACGCATGAACGGACTCGACGACCTGCGCCGGCAACTACAACTCGACCGAAAAACAATTGAAAATATATTAACACAATCTTCAGAATATGAAAATCATTAATTTTGCCGACGAGCGTTCGCTTGTCAACGTTTTTATGCGCGAACTGCGCGACGAGAAAATCCAGAAAGACATGTTGCGTTTCCGCCGCAACATTGAGCGTATTGGGGAAATTGCAGCCTATGAGATTTCAAAGACACTCGAATTCAAGACCATCGACACCAAAACTTGCCTCGGAACGGCAAAAAGCCATGTGGTGGACGAGACCGTGGTGATCGCCACAATCCTGCGCGCCGGACTGCCGTTGCATCAGGGCGTGCACAACTATTTCGACGGCGCTGAGAACGCTTTCGTGTCTGCCTACCGCAAATATGTGAGCAAAGACGATTTCCGCATCCACATCGAGTATATCGCCGCTCCACGCATCGACGACAAGGTGCTGATAATCACCGACCCTATGCTCGCAACAGGATCGTCGATGGAGCTTGCCTACGAGGCGCTGCTGACAAAAGGCAAACCTTCGAAGGTGCATATCGTGTCGGTAATCGCCTCGCAACAGGCTATCGACTTTATCCGCGACAAATTTCCCGCCGACACCACTCTGTGGGTGGCTGCCATCGACGACGAAGTCAACGAGCACAAATACATCGTGCCTGGACTCGGAGATGCCGGCGACCTCGCATTCGGTGAAAAAGAAGGTTAACGGATTAAACCTTTTCCGCCCATCTTCGTTCTAAAAGATACCAACAAACAAAAACGAAGAATGATGAAGAGACTTTTTACAACAACCCTGCTCAGCATCGTGATGCTGCTTATCTGCGCCCCAGGCGCGGCAGCGTCAGACATAGCCATTGCCTATTACGACCTGCCTCTACGCGCACAGTCGTTTGTCAAAAAATATTTCAATCCGCACAAGGTGGTGCTCGTGAAGGAAGACCGCGGTTTCCGCGACACCGACTACGATGTGAAGTTTACCGACGGAAGCGAGATTGAGTTCAACGGCAGAGGCGAATGGACCGAGGTGAAATGCCCTAAAGGTTTGAAAAACGGCATCATACCAGTGCAGATAATGATCTTTATGAAACACCGCGGCTATCTGAAGCATGGCGTGAAGCCTGTGAAGATTGAATACAGCCGAAAGGGATATGAGGTGAAACTGAGCAACGGAACGGAGCTGGAATTCGACAACCGCTTCAATCTTGTCGACGTGGACCATTGAGGAATTTTCAAAAAAAAGTTTTGGCGTTTCAGAAAATTTGCCGTAACTTTGCGCCACTAAAACCTCGATACCCGGGTGGCGAAATTGGTAGACGCGCTAGTTTCAGGTTCTAGTGGTGTAACAACCTTGTCGGTTCGAGTCCGATCTCGGGTACACAGAATGGCTGACAATCTTTTGATTGTCAGCCATTTTTATTTTATCAGCTAGAAACAAGCAATACTGCTATTTTTTAGATGCGTAAAATCCTCGCCACGGCGATTGCAGCCTTCACCATCCATAAAGGCAGACGGTCGGCGAGCAGAAAACACAGCCGGTAGACATACGGAATGTTGCTGAAACTCCAGATATGCGCATTGGTTTCGGGATAGGTCGACCGCCAACGCACAATGTCGCGGTGGCTGCCTCGGAGCATCTTTATCTTTGCCGTAAACCGTGCGAACAGAATGAATTGCGAATAGCGTTCGGCATACGCCGGCGGCATCGAGGCAAACCAACGGTCCATCCCGTCGACAAACGCAAGATGGTCGGCAAGCACACGGTCCATTCGCTCGGTCGACAACGAGTCTGTCGTTTCTTTACGATAATGATAGAACGGACGGTTGTAAATCACTATGCGGCGCGTTGCAACAGCCACTCTGAACCACAGCCCCAAATCTTCCCAACAGTTGACCCCCTCAAAAAAGCGGATGCCGTTGTCAACAATCACGCTGCGGCGTATAATCTTGTTGCACAATGAGCAATGAAGCGTGTCGAGAGGCATATCGTTGAGCTGTGGATAGTCGAGCGAAGGGAAACCCACCGTGTCACAACGTCCCTTGCCCTTCTCCAAATAATACGGGGTGCACACCACGTCGGCGCCTGTGGAATCAGCCACGCGCAGCATAGTGCCATACATCTCGGCATCAACCCAGTCGTCTGCGTCGCAATGGATTACGAATTCTCCGCTCGCCGCGTCAACACCGCGCTGCCGTGAATATGCGCTGCCTCGGTTGATGTCGTTGCGAAGCACCGTCACCTGGTCGCGCCGCTGCGGATAGCTCGAAACCACCGCCTGCAGCACCGCCTCGGAAGCATCGGTGCTGCTGTCGTTGACAAAAATAAACTCTATGCCGCCCGACAGCGACTGACGCATCAGCGAATGCACACAATCTCCGATATGCCGCTCCGCATTGTAGAATGGAACGACAACCGAGAGCCGTATGTCTGTTTTCGCAATGTCCATAGATACATACAAAGTTAGTGATTTCGCCGATAAAAAGAAATATATTAACTTTGTGTTATTAAAATTTATTGTTGTGGCAGAAAAAAAAATTGTTGAGACTCCGCTGATGAAGCAGTTTTTCGAGATGAAGAAAAAACATCCCGATGCAATCATGCTGTATCGTGTGGGCGACTTTTACGAAACATTTTCAACCGATGCCGTCACGGCTTCGGAAATATTGGGCATAACGCTCACAAAACGTGCCAACGGCCCGGGACAGCACATCGAACTTGCCGGGTTTCCCCACCATGCGCTCGACACATATCTGCCAAAACTGGTGCGCGCGGGAAAGCGCGTTGCAATCTGCGAGCAACTTGAAGACCCTAAACTGACAAAAAAACTCGTGAAGCGCGGCATCACCGAACTGGTGACTCCGGGAGTAGCCATCAACGGAAATATGCTCGACTACCGCGAGAACAACTTCCTCGGTGCGGTGCATTTCGGAAAAAACGCCTGCGGAGTGGCGTTTCTCGACATCAGCACAGGTGAGTTTCTTACCGCCGAGGGCACAATCGACTATATTGACAAACTGCTCGCCAACTTCTCTCCGAAGGAGGTGCTGGTGGAGCGGTCGTGCAAAAAACGCTTCGACCAGTCGTTTACGGCTAAATATCTGACTTTCGAGCTCGACGACTGGATGATGACCGGCGAGGCTGCTCACGACAGGCTGCTGAAGCAGTTTGAGACAAAAAATCTGAAAGGTTTCGGGGTCGACAAGATGCATAATGCAATTGTTGCTTCGGGAGCAATTCTGTTCTACCTCGACCTGACTCAGCACACTCAGATTTCCCACATCACGTCGCTCGCCCGCATCGAGGAGGAGAAATTCGTGCGTCTCGACCGCTTTACGGTGCGCAACCTCGAGCTGGTGGAACCAATGTGCGAGGACGGCAAAAGCCTGCTCAACGTGATTGACCGCACCGTATGCCCTATGGGCGCGCGCCTGCTGCGACGATGGACTTTGTTTCCGCTGAAGTCGGTGAAGCAAATCAACGACCGGCTCGACGTGGTGGAGCATTTCTTCAAAGACCGCGAGGGACGGGAACTGATTCAACGCCAACTGGAACTGGTCGGCGACATGGAGAGGCTAGTGTCGAAAGTGGCGGTGGGAAGAATCTCGCCACGGGAGATGGTGCAGATGAAAAATGCGCTCAACGCGGTGGCGCCGATAAAGGCTTATTGCGAAGATGCCGACAATGCCGTGCTGCGGTCGTTCGGCGAGCAACTGAATGCATGCGCCTCCATACGCGACCGCATTGAACGGGAACTGAACCCCGACGCGCCAAACGCAACCAACAGGGGCAACGTGATCAGAACCGGAGTCAACGACGAACTCGACTCGCTACGCGAGATTTCATATTCAGGAAAGGACTATCTGCTGAAAATACAACAACGTGAGAGCGAGCTGACGGGTATCCCAAGCCTGAAGGTGGCTTACAACAACGTGTTCGGATACTACATCGAGGTGCGCAACACGCACAAGGACAAGGTGCCGCCAGAATGGATCCGGAAGCAGACTCTTGTCAACGCCGAACGCTACGTCACTCAGGAGCTGAAGGAATATGAGGAGAAAATCCTCGGCGCTGAGGAGAAAATCCTTTCGCTGGAGACTCGACTGTTCAACGACCTGGTGGCTGCCGTGGCGACATACATCCCTGCAATCCAATTGAATGCGTCGCTCGTTGCCAGACTCGACTGCCTGATGTCGTTTACAAGGGTTTCTATCGAAAACCGATACAACAGGCCGGAAGTCAACGAGTCGCTCGACATCGACATCTCGGAGGGACGACACCCTGTCATCGAAAAGCAACTGCCGCCGGGCGAGTCATACATCGCCAACAACGTGACTCTCGGAAACGAGTCGCAGCAGATTATGATGATCACCGGTCCCAACATGGCGGGTAAGTCGGCGCTGCTGCGACAAACGGCTCTCATCGTGCTGATGGCACAGATTGGATGCTTCGTGCCTGCCGACGCCGCGAAAATCGGCATCGTCGACAAAATATTCACCCGCGTCGGCGCTTCCGACAACATCTCTCTCGGTGAGTCGACATTTATGGTGGAAATGAACGAGGCGGCTTCAATCCTCAACAATCTGAGCGAACGAAGTCTTGTTCTGTTTGACGAGTTGGGACGAGGCACGAGCACATACGACGGAATATCTATAGCATGGTCGATTGTGGAGTATATCCACGAAAACCCGCGGTTTCACGCAAAAACTCTCTTCGCCACTCACTATCACGAACTCAACGAAATGGCTAAAACGTTCAAACGAATAGCCAACTTCAATGTGTCGGTGCGCGAAATCGACGGAAAGGTTGTGTTCCTCCGAAAACTCGTGGAGGGAGGCAGCGAGCACAGCTTCGGTATACACGTGGCGAAACTCGCAGGACTGCCACCGGCAATCGTCACCCGCGCAAACGAGGTGCTTCACCATCTTGAATCGGCAAACTCTAAGGATGCCGCGGCGCAATGCCTCTCGGAAATGGACGAAGGCAGTGGTAAGGGTGTACAGCTGTCGTTCTTCCAACTCGACGACCCTGTTCTGAGCCAGGTGCGCGACGAAATCCTGAACACCGACATAAACAACCTTACGCCAATGGCGGCGCTCAACAAACTGAACGACATAAAGGCAATAATTACTGGCAAAAAGGGGTGATTTGAAAAAATCAGAAATTTTTTGTATCTTTGTATTACATGGCAAACTAAACTGAAAAACTGCTCGTGGAAAATATTGACTATAAATCCTTACATCTGACTCCAGAACAGGAGGACCAGAACATCGAAGCCGCCTTTCAGGACGTGCTCGACGGATACCTGCACAGCAACCACCGCAAAAAGGTGGAAATAATAAAGCGCGCATATTCATTCGCCAAGGAGGCGCACAAGGGCATACGCCGGCGGTCGGGAGAGCCTTACATCCTACACCCTATCGCCGTGGCGAAAATCGTGAGCCAGGAAATCGGTCTCGGATCTACGTCGATATGCGCTGCTCTGCTGCATGACGTGGTGGAGGACACGGAATACACTGTAGAGGATATCGAGATGAACTTCGGCAAAAAGATTGCTCTGATTGTCGACGGGCTGACAAAGATTTCAGGCGGTATTTTCGGCGACAGGGCTTCGGCTCAGGCGGAGAATTTCAGAAAACTGCTGCTGACAATGGCGGAGGACATACGCGTAATCCTTATCAAAATGGCTGACCGTCTGCACAACATGCGAACTCTCGGTTCGATGCTGCCAAGCAAGCAGTATAAAATTGCCGGCGAAACGCTCTACATCTACGCGCCGCTCGCTCACCGACTCGGTTTGTTTGCCATAAAAACCGAACTTGAGGACTTGAGTTTCAAATACCAGCACCCTGAACAATACAAGGAAATCGTCGCGAAAATCGAAAAAACAGACAAGGACCGACAGATGGTCTTTGAAAACTTCGCCGCGCCAATCCGCGAGAAGCTCGATGAAATGGGGCTCAAATACTCGCTGTCAACCCGAGTGAAGTCGGCTTTCTCTATCTGGAACAAAATGGAAACCAAACACGTGCCGTTTGAGGAGGTCTACGACCTATACGCTGTGAGAATCGTGTTCGACTGCTGCGAGACCGACAACGAGAAGACGATTTGCTGGAGCATATACTCTGCAATTACCGATATTTACAAGCTACACCCTACCAGAACCCGCGACTGGGTAAGCACGCCAAAGGCCAACGGATACCGTGCGTTGCACCTGACAGTGATGGGCAACGACGGAAACTGGGTGGAGGTGCAGATCAGAAGCCAAAAGATGGACGACATCGCTGAACGCGGTTTTGCAGCCCACTGGAAATACAAAATCGGTGAAAGCGACGAGGAGTCGGAACTCGAAACGTGGCTGAAAACGATTACCGACCTGCTGAAGGAGCCGGGACCGAACGCGGTCGACTTCCTCGACACTATAAAACTGAACCTGTTTGCAACCGAGATTATCGTGTTCACGCCTAAGGGCGACCTCGTGACGCTGCCTAAAGACGCTACGGTGCTCGACCTTGCATACAACCTGCACTCCGAAATCGGTTCGCACGCCATTGCGGGTAAGGTGAACCACAGGCTGGTGCCTATCTCTTACAAACTGCAAAGCGGTGACCAGGTGGAGGTGCTGACGTCAAAAACTCAGAAACCTGTCCCGGAATGGCAGTCGTTCATTTGCACTGCCAAAGCGAAAACAAGACTGGAGGCGGCGCTAAGAAAGGAACGGAAGATGCTGATTGAGAAAGGCGAAAAAATGGCGAGAAAAGCGGTCGAGGGTGTGTCGCCGGAAGACTATGCGCAGTTTATATCAAAACTGATGGCGCATTTCCACATCACTACACGCGACGGTATGTATCTCGCTATCGGATGCGGACACATCGAAATCAACGAGAGCATCGTGAAGTCGCTGTGCAAAAAGCAGAATCTGAGGTTGCTGAACCGCCTGTGGCCTTTCGGCAAAAAGCCTGCAGACGACTCTGCTCAACACGCTGCCGACCACTCACATCAGAAAGAAATCGACACGAAAAAGGTATACGTGCTGCGATCTGTGAACGGTGTGCATAACTACAAGATTGCTCAATGCTGCAACCCGATTCCGGGCGACGACGTGGTGGGATACATCGACGACGACAACAACGTGGTGGTTCACAAAATGGACTGCGAGACGGCGACAAGACTAAAGAGCAGTTTCGGAAACCGTCTGGTGGCTACCCAATGGGAGGAGTCGCCGCAAATCACATCATTCATGGCTACAATCCACATCGAGGGAATCGACAGGATGGGCATCCTGCAGGAGCTGATACATGAGATTTCAATAAATATGTCTATCAACATCCGCAACCTCAACATCGAGGCAAACCAGGGCGTGTTCACGTGCAACCTTGTGGTGCGCGTGTCAGACGCTGCCATTGTTGTGAGGATGTGCCGCCAAATAAAGAAAATCAACGGTGTGAAATCAGCTGTAAGAACCAGTTAATAAAAAAACGAGTCTATGAAAGAACTGAAAAAAGTTTTCGCCAAAAAATTCTGGATTCACGTAGCGTTCTTTGTCGCTGCCGTGGCGGTTATCCTATATTTCGTGCCCGGACGCGCCCATAAGAAATTCGTTTACGAAGTGGGAAAGCCCTGGACGGCGCCGGCTCTCTACGCTCCTGCCCAACTGGTTGTCGGGCTCGACGCGGCTTCGGAAAAGGCGATAAAGGACAGCATAATCAATTCTTTCATACCGTTTTTCAAACACAACACGAACATCGAGGCGGAGATCCAATCGAAAATCAGCCGGACGCCTATGCTGATGCGTAGCGAAATCAGCAATGCCGTGCGCCAAGTGTATGCCGACGGAATCGTCGACAACAGAGTCTACGATTCTATTCAGAGCAACAAACTCCCAAGCCTGAAGGTGGTCGACAATGAAAACAGGGCGCAAACCCTGTCGACCGCAAAAATGAGGTCGGCAAAAGCGGCTTATGAATATATCGACAAGCAGGTGCATGGTGTGCTGTCGATGTCGACACTGAACCTCGCCGAACTACTAAAACCGAATTACGCGGAAGACTCGCAGAGAAACAAGGAATACCTGCAGGGCGAATATGCCCGCGCAAGCATTCGGGCGCCTATCGAAAAGGGTGAGCTGATAATTGCCCGCGGTGCCAAAGTGACGCCGCAAAACGCGCTGGCCATCGAGGCGTGCGAGAAAATCCTCGAAAGCGAGTCGACAGGAAAGTCGCACTATCCTATCGTTGGAAACACGATTGTGGTGCTGATGCTGTTCTTCCTCCTTTTCCTCTATTTCTTAATCTACCGCCGGCAGGCAATTCTCGAGAACAAGAGGAAACTGAGTTTCGTGCTGTCGCTGCTGACTGCCGTGACCATCGCATCCTACACGCTGATGCACCGCGTGGTCTACGGCCCGATGCTGATGCCTATCACGCTGATTCCTGTCATCGTGGTCACCTTCTTCGACTCGCGCACTGCCTTCTTCTTGTCGATTGTGCAGGTGCTCCTTTGCAGCCTGATCGAAGAGGGGGCGGCGCAAGGCAACTTCATCATTATGCACACGGTGGCTTGCATCGTTGCCATCGATACTCTGCAGGAACTCACAAAACGCTCGCAGCTTATACGCACTGCCATCTGCGTGTTCCTGTCATACTCAATCATGTATGCCGCTTTGACAATTATCGAGGAGGGAAACATTACCGCAATCGACCTGCACACGTTTGCATGCTTCGCAATCAACGCGGTGATGCTGTCGTTTGCATATGTGATTATCTTCGTGTTCGAGCGTGTGTTCGGTTTTGTGTCGAAAGTAACGCTCGTTGAGCTGGCCGACATCAACAATCCTCTCCTGCAGGAACTGTCGGAAAAATGCCCGGGAACGTTCCAGCACTCCGTGCAATTGTCAAACCTCGTGGCGGAGGCGGCACGCGAAATCGGGGCGAACTCGCAGTTGGCGCGTGCCGGAGCGCTGTACCACGACATCGGTAAAATGGACAACCCGGCTTTCTTCACCGAAAACCAGCACGATGTGAACCCTCACGAGGTGCTGACTCCGGAGCAAAGCGCGAAAATCGTAATCCGCCACGTGACCGACGGTCTGAAACGTGCCGAAAAGGAAAAACTGCCTATGGAAATCCGGAATTTCATCCTTGAGCACCACGGCAGAAACCTCGCAAAATATTTCTACACAACAGCCTGCAACAACAACGGCGGAAATCCGGTCGACCCGGATCCTTTCACATATCCTGGACCGAACCCGCGCAGCAAGGAGACGTCGTTGCTCATGATGGCTGACGCCACAGAGGCGGCGTCAAGAAGCCTGAAGGAGTACAACGACGAGACAATATCAAACCTTGTCAACAAGATTATCGACGGGCAGATAGCGCAAGGCCTTATGAAGGAGTCGCCGCTGAGCTTCCGCGATGTGGAAGTGGTGAAAAAGGTGTTTATCTCGCGTCTGCGCACGATGTACCACACTCGCATCTCCTATCCAGAGTTGAAAAAACCTGCCGCCAAGCCTGCCCAATAACTCCGATTCGCTTGGAAAAGTGTAACAATACGCCCGTGATTCGTTCCGAAAAGTGTAACGAACCACCCATGATTCGCTTGGAAAAGTGTAATGAAAGTCGCAAACGCATTGTAGCTAAAGACTTTAGGCACACAGCCCATAGTGACAAGTGGAAACGGCTATCATTGACACGGTCTAAGAGTATAAGCTATTCAGACCGCGCGAGCGGTCACGCTTTTGCGTAACCCACGGCCGCGCCGTGGGAAGGCAGACAGCAGATATGCACCGCATAGCGGTTGCTCGCTGCATGGGTGGCGGAATCCACAGCATCGGCAGGCGAGGCTTTCGTGCCGGAGGCACGAGACTTACTCCTAACCCATTACGCGGAGCCTGCGGAGCGTGATGGGATTATACCGGTCAACACCATATGCGTGCCGGAGGTACGCCACTACGGCCTGCGGATATAGAGAGCGGCCGCAGGCTTCGCATGCGGTTCTCACTTGTGGTCGGCGCTATGCGCCTAAGAATGCCATTGACACGGTCTAAGTGTATAGGCTATTCAGACCGCGGCCAATGGAGGGTTGGCAAGTCGTCACCATGCTCGTATATAGCAGTTTAGCAGAGCCTTTTATAAAATAATAGTACAAAATTAATTCGTTAAATAAATAATTAGTATCTTTGCAAAGCTTATGGCAATCTTAATCTCTTTGAATATTTTATTTAAAAAACATATAACTATGAAGAAATTAATTTTTTCTTTCATTGTTGTTGCTACAGCGATTCTTGTGTCATGCAATGAAGAATTTGAAGAAGTAACCACTATCGACATCCCAAATTATCGCGATGGTGTATACTCAGGCGACAATCTGACATTTACAGTAGATGGAGAACCCCGCACGGTAAATTCTGTTACGATTAGCTCTCGCCAAGTTGGCAATGATACCCTTTACTCGGACAATCTAAAGAAACACTACTTAAATCCGATTTATGCCACCAACATTATAATCAAAGGTTTTCCAGGTAAGAAAGACCGCATCACCATACCCGCAATTTCCAGTGTAGATAAATTGAGAGGATGTATTAATATATATCCCGAGTATTATGATTGCTTTGGAAAGTTTACTGGCAGTCCTCTTGACCGTCACGAAGAGCAAGGGTTAGAACTCCAACTGATTTCTCGATGAATTTAAAGACATTACTAATAATGGCGGGGGTAACATTTTCTCCAGCCATTTTGCTTGGACAGAATGCCTCTGCGCAAAGCGACACCCTCAAGACGGTAAACCGGCTGAAGGAGGTCGTGGTGAGAGGCTATGGCGCCGAGCGAAATCTTAAAGCCCCGGAAATGGGCAGAGTGAGCCTAAGCAGCAATATGATCGCCAACCTGCCCGTGATGTTTGGCGAGCCTGACATCGTTAAGGCTTTACAGACTCTTCCTGGCGTATCGCAAGGAATGGAGGGCTTCACTGGGCTATACGTCAGAGGCGGCGACAACGACCAGAATCTCTTTCTGTATCAAGGGCTACCGCTCTACCACGTAAGCCATCTTGGAGGCATATTCTCGTCGTTCAACGTTGAGACAGTAGACCGCGTTGACTTCTACAAAGCATCGTTTCCAGCAAGATATGGCGGCAGGATATCGTCAATCACCGACATTGCAATGCGCGAGCCTGACTTCAACAAGTTTGGCGGGAAAGTGTCGGTCGGGCTTCTCAACGCCAACGTCTACGTGACAGGGCCTATCATCAAAGGACGCACGGCATTTTCAGCCGGCCTGCGCCGCTCGTGGATCGACTTGCTGTCGGCACCTACACTTGCCATCGTAAACGCCATCACCAAAAAGAATGGCAAAAAGCATATACTTGGATACAGTTTCACTGACATGAACTTGAGGCTCGACCATAAAATCAATCGTGACATGTCGCTCCAGATTGTGGGATATTATGGCTACGACCGCCTTAAATTAGGACTTCGCGAATTTGATGCCAAAAGCTACGGCTCTACGACAGAATCGGATACGCACTTCTTCGACGAGAACTCAAACCGTTTGGCTTGGGGAAATTGGGGCGTGATTGGCAACTACGATTATAGACTGAATCGCGGTATGCTTCGTGCTGCGGTCTACTATTCAAAATATTCCTCCAATTATCGGCAAGAACGGGAATATCAAACCGACACGAGCGACCCATCAACCTACGAATACAGCAAAAGCCATACGTCAAATTCGATAGCCGACATCGGTGCGAAGGTGAGCTATATGGCCGACTTCAGCAAGGTCTACACGCTGCGTGCCGGAGTCGACTACGCAAACCACAACTACCTGCCGGAGGGGCTTGTAAACAGTTTTCTCACCGACGGCATCGAAACTGTCGAGAACAACAACAGCCCCCACGTCACGTCGAACGAGGTTGCAGCCTACGTCGACAACACTCTTAACTTCAACGACAAAGTTGCCTTCAGCGTAGGCGTCAGAGGCGTGGTCAACAGAGTGCAGGGCACTACGTTTGCCGACATTGAGCCGAGGGCATCGCTGAAAGTCGCTTTGGGCGACAACTTCAGCGTCAAGGCCGGGTATGCAAGAATCCATCAGTACGTACAGCAAGTATCAACCAACTACATCGACCTGCCAACCGACCTTTGGCAACCTGTTTCCGCCAGATTCAAGCCTCTGCAAAGCGACCTATATTCAATTGGCGTTTATGGCAATCTGCCATGGAATATGTACTTCTCTGTTGAAGGATGGTATAAGGATATGGATAACCTGTTGGAGTACCGCGAGGGCGTCTCCGTGCTCAATCCCGACCTCGCATAGGAGGACAAACTCACATCGGGCAAAGGATGGTCCTACGGTGTGGACCTGAGCGTCACTCGCGAAGTAGGCAAAATCACGGGAACGGTCGGCTACGGCTTGCTGTGGAACTGGCGCAAATTTGACGACCTCAACCAGGGAGTGAAATTCCCAGCTAAATTCGACAACCGCCATAAAATCAACATCAACGCATCCTACAAGCTCAACGAAAAGATAGAGTTCAACGCCGGATGGACATTCACCACCGGCAACCGCATGACCCTCTCGACCTACAACTACGACGTGCCGGGCACAATGTTTCCCGACGCACCGTCGCCTGGACCTCCAGGGTGGGGAGACGACGACGAAGTGGAAGGCGTGGATTTATACTCGTCACGCAACAACGTACGCCTACCCGCAAACCATAGACTCGATCTCGGAATGACGATACACGTCCGCCACAAGAACGGGCATGCCGGGATGTGGAACATCAGCATTTACAATGCTTACTGCCATATGAACGCCATCACGATAAAGAAGGATAACATCAACGATGTGTTCTTCAATCCTGATAAAGAGAATTGGCACCGGACATTCAAAACGCTGAGTCTCATCCCTATTATTCCTTCTTTTTCTTACACTTATTATTTCTAAGCTTATGCATCTCCGAAAATACATTCTGGCAACGCTCCTAATCTTTGTCCTCGCCTCATGCTATCGGGAGCAGGACCTCGACCGATACAGAAACGACGAGTTGTCGAACATGCTAACGCTCAACTCGTTGGTCAGCGCGGATTCGACAGTGCAGGTGGCAGCCACAAAGCCCTACTTCTTCTCCGACGTGCATAAAGGCCGCACGTTCGTGACCGACCTCGACATTGCCGTAAGCATAAACGGCGAGGAAAAAGAGCATATGACGTATGACGCCAACCGACACCTCTACGTCTCCAACACGAAAGTGATTCCCGGCGAGAGCGTCACCGTCAGCACCCGCTACCGCGACAAGACAGTCAAGGCAACCGACGTGATGCCGGAGCCTGTCGTCATCGAAGGAATCACCGTAAGCCGACAAGGTCCGATGCAAATCTACACCGACGCCGACTGCGTGGTCTACTACAATCTGACGTTCACCGACAAGCCCGGCGACAGCTACTACTTCCTGCAATGGGACAACGCCGATGGCCTCCGAGGCTTCTCGATGGGCGAACGCAACTTCACGCACGAATACGTATTCCAACAGCTTGCCAACCAGATTCATTCTACGTTGCCTGGTTGGAAGCCATATTCGCCATACGGCCTGCCTTTCTCCGACAAGGGTTTCGACGGGCAAAAGCGCACCATCGAAGTGAGAGAGATTATACAACTGTCGTCAGGCACTTGGCGGCAAAAACGGATGGCGCGCAAGTTCTGGCTGTATGCAATCTCGAAGCCATACTACGACTATCTTGTCAGCTCTATAATAAACCGCACCGACAACAAAGGCATACAAGGCGGACTCATTGACCTCGGATTGGCAGACCCTGTCAAAATATTCAGCAACGTAGACGGCGGAGTTGGCATCGTCGGATGCTACACTTCCGACAGCCAAACCATCGACGTGATTAAAGAGATTGGCCCATTTCCGAAGTATTGAGTTTGCCGGATTTTGACTCCGCTACGAAGAAACCCAACGATTTGAATGTTATATTCAATTTTTTAGCATTTTTTTGATTGGCAGAGGCGTTAAGTTTGGAAAAAACACTACATTTGTGACGTGAAAACAACATAATTTGCTGTTAGCAAAACAAACCTAAATAAAAATGTTAGAAAAGACAAACGTTAAGACCTTGGAGAATGTAGTGGTCCGCTTTTCGGGCGACTCTGGCGACGGTATGCAGCTCGCCGGCAACATTTTCTCTAACGTGTCGGCGGGCGTGGGCGACCAAATCTCCACTTTCCCCGACTATCCTGCTGAAATCCGCGCTCCGCAAGGCACTCTGAGCGGTGTCTCTGGATTTCAAGTGCACATTGGCAAGGGCGTGCATACGCCGGGCGACCTCGCCGACGTCCTGGTGGCTATGAACCCTGCGGCGCTGAAACGCCATGCCTGCTTCCTGAAAAAAGGAGGTGTCGCAATCGTCGACATCGACTCATTCAAGGAGTCTGACCTCAAAAAAGCGCTCTACGAAACCAACGATCCTTTCCACGAAATCGGAATCGACAACACTGCACAAATCGTTGAAGTGCCGGTGACTTCGATGGTGAAAAACGCGCTCGCCGACTCTGGTCTCGACCTGAAGTCAATGCTGCGATGCCGCAACATCTTCGCGCTCGGATTGGTTTGCTGGCTGTTCGACCGCCCGCTTGAATCCGCTTTGCACCTCCTGAAAAACAAATTCGCAAAAAAGCCTGCTGTTTACGAGGCTAACGCTAAAGTGCTCAACGCTGGATACGACTATGGACACAATATCCATGCTTCTGTTTCAACATACCGTATCGAAACCGGCGACACTCGTCCTGGAACATACACCGATGTAAACGGAAACACGGCCACTGCTTGGGGACTTATATACGCTTCTGAAAAGTCGGGACGACCATTGTATCTCGGAAGCTACCCTATCACTCCTGCTACCGATATCCTTCACGAACTTGCAAAACGCAAGGACCTCGGGGTGAAGGCTTGCCAGATGGAGGACGAGATTGCAGGCGTCTGCTCTGCTATCGGCGCGGCTTTTGCCGGCGATTTGGCGGTGACTACTACGTCAGGACCGGGTTTGGCGCTGAAGAGCGAGGGTATAGGTCTGGCTGTGATGGCTGAACTTCCGCTTGTAATCGTCGACGTGCAGCGTGGTGGCCCGTCTACGGGTCTGCCTACAAAAACCGAACAGACCGACCTACGCCAAGCCATCTACGGACGCAACGGCGAATGCCCTATCGTGGTTTTGGCTGCCGCTTCTCCTGTCGACTGCTTCCACATGGCTTTCGAAGCCGCAAGAATTGCAATCGAGCACATGACGCCGGTTGTGCTTCTATCCGACGCTTTCATCGGAAACGGTTCGTCGGCGTTCAGACTGCCGGAAGAGGGCGAATATCCTGAAATCAAACCGCGTTTCGTGCCGGAAGGCAAATCCGACTGGCATCCTTACGACCGCGACGAGAATACCAAAGCGCGCTACTGGGCTATTCCGGGAACTCCTGGTCTGACTCACCGCCTCGGGGGATTGGAGAAGGATTCCAAAACTGGTGCCATCTCGACCGACCCGGTAAACCACGAGAAAATGGTACTCCTGCGACAGGAGAAAGTAGACCGCGTGGCTTTCGACATCCCCGACGTAGAGCCTTACGGCGATGCTGACGCTGATACGCTGGTTATCGGTTGGGGCGGAACGTTCGGTCATATCCATGAGGCTGTCGACGATCTGAGGGCTGCCGGCAAAAAAGTGGCTATGGCTCATTTCCGCTACATCAACCCGCTGCCTAAAAACACCGGTGAGGTGCTCGCCAGATACAAACACGTTGTCGTTGCCGAACTCAACCTCGGACAGTTTGCCGACTTCCTGCAGGCAAAATTCCCGAACGTTCTGATCAGACGCATCAACAAGGTGCAGGGACAACCGTTCCTTGTGCAGGAGCTTGTCGATGGTGTAACTAAAATTATGGAGGAATAAGAATCATGGAAGAAAAGAAATATCAAGCCTCTGATTTCAAGAGCGACCAATACGTGCGCTGGTGTCCCGGTTGCGGCGACCACGCCATCCTGAACGTGCTGCACAAAGCAATGGCGGAACTCGGCGTTGCTCCTGAAAAAACTGCCGTGATTTCTGGTATCGGCTGCAGCTCGCGTCTGCCGTACTATATGAACACTTACGGTTTCCACACCATCCACGGACGTGCGGCGGCTATCGCCACTGGTTTCAAAGTGGCGCGCCCTGATATGACCGTATGGCAAATCTCCGGCGACGGCGACGGTCTGGCAATCGGCGGAAACCACTTCATCCACGCTGTCAGACGAAACGTAAACATGAATATGATTCTGCTCAACAACCGTATCTACGGCTTGACAAAGGGTCAGTATTCGCCTACGTCTGAACGAGGATTCGTATCTAAGTCTTCGCCTTACGGCACTACGGAGGATCCGTTCATCCCGGCTGAACTCGTGTTTGGAGCGAGAGGCACTTTCTTCGGCAGAAGCCTCGACGTTGAACTGAAAACGTCGCAAGAGGTCTTGGTTGCAGCCGCACGCCATCGCGGCGCGTCGGTTGTTGAAATGCTCCAGAACTGCGTAATCTTCAATCAAGGCATCTACAGCTTTGTCAGCGACCGCGAATTGCGCCCTGACCACACCATCCACTTGCGCCACGGCGAGAAGATGCTCTTCGGCAAGGAGATGAACAAGGGGTTGGTTCAAGACGGATTCCTTTTGAAGGCGGTGACAATCGGTGAGGACGGATACACTATCGACGACGTGCTTACTCACGATGCTCACTGCCAGTCCAACTTCCTCCATCAGCAGCTTGCTATGATGGACGGAAAGTCGTTGCCTTTGGCAATCGGCGTTATACGCGACGTCGAAGCACCGGTATATGAGGAGGAAGTCGACAAACAGACTCACAATGTCGAGGAGCGCAAACATTTCGGTTCGCTGCGCGACATGATTATGGCTGGTGAAACCTGGGAGGTGAAATAAAAACAGACCTCATATCAATAAGAACAGGCGTGCTTCTAAACCACGCCTGTTTTTTTATCCCCCTTCGCCCTTCGTCGCGGAGCGACGACACTCTGCAGTAACCCGGTACGCAGAGCGCAGCGCAGCGTGCCGGAGTCTCTGCCAGCATCCGCCATCAGCGTGCCGGAGGTACGCCACTCCCCCGAAAACTACGCTTTATTCAGCTAAATGTGTCTTTTTTTGATAGATTTAGCTGATTATACGGCTTTTTTTATTAGCTTTGCATCGTAAACTTTACTCTTGAAGAACATGATTATCGGTAGAAAAAGAGAACTTGCCCAGTTGCGAAATGCCTATGAATCAGAATATTCTGAATTTGTAGCAGTATATGGAAGGAGACGTGTTGGAAAGACATTTCTCGTTAGAGAAGCCTTTGATTACAACTTTACATTTCAACATGCAGGTTTAGCCAAATCAAATATGCGGAAGCAGCTCATTGCATGGAAATCTTCATTGGCTGATGCTGGACATAAAGTAGGGGCTACACCTAAGAGTTGGATTGAGGCATTCGACATGCTGAAAGACCTGATTCGCAATTCATCAGAATCTAAGAAAGTCATCTTTATTGACGAAATGCCTTGGATGGACACGAAGCGTTCTGAATTTATTCCTGCGCTCGAATATTTCTGGAACGGATGGGCAAGCGGTCGAAAGGATGTTCTTCTAATTATTTGTGGCAGTGCAACCAGCTGGATTATAAATAAGGTAATAAAGAATTATGGTGGACTGCATAATCGTGTAACCTACAAAGTGCACCTAAAGCAGTTCTCCCTTAACGAATGCCAACAATATGCCGACAATTTAAAGTTGGGAATGACTCAACGCCAAATACTTGAGTGCTATATGATAATGGGAGGAGTGCCTTTTTATTGGTCTTTCTTAAACAGACGACTCGGACTTGCCCAGAACATTGACTCAATTTTCTTTGACGAGGATGCCGCTTTGAAAGGCGAATTTGATGAGTTATATTCTTCGCTATTCCGCGAACCTGAAACATATATCATCATCGTAACCACTCTTGGTATGAAGAAAGCGGGCATGACCCGAGAGGAACTTGCGCGTGAGGGCAATCTTCAAGAGAACGGCAAGTTGACACGAGCCTTGGAAGATTTGGAATATTGTGGTTTCATCAGAAAATATCAACAGTTTGGAAAGAAAGTGAAAGGAACCATATTTCAACTTACCGACTTTTACACTCTTTTCTATTTCAAATATATTCAAAATAACAAACATGGAGACATGCAATTCTGGTCAAAGAGTCTGAACTCCCCCATGCACAACTCTTGGTGTGGGTTGGCGTTCGAAAGGGTATGTCTGCTTCATGTCAATCAAATAAAGTCAGCTTTGAGTATTGGCGGTGTTCAAAGCAGCGAAGCATCATGGGTGTCAGCAAACAATAAAACCGACGATACGTCAATCAAAGGGGTACAGATTGACTTGTTGATTGACCGTAACGATGACGTTATTGATATTTGCGAAATGAAATATTATGCAGACGAGTTTGTTATGGATGAAAATGAGGCAAATAAAATAAGCAACCGCATCTTACGCTTGCGAGAAGAAACTGGCACTGACAAGGCTATCCACGTTGTTCTTGTAACGACTAAAGGGCTAAAGAGAAACGCCTATTCCGATGTAATCCAAGCGGTTGTCACAATGCCTGATTTGTTTAAGGAATAAATCCAACTATCGCTGTCCTGATGGGTACTTGCCTACGCCACACGCGTGTCGGAGATGCGCCACTACTCCGAAAACTGCGCTTTATTCAGCTAAATGTGTCTTTTTTTGATAGATTTAGCTGATTATACGGCAGTTTTGCTGCCCGACATAACGACATTCCCTTCGCCGCGGAGCGCAGAAAGCCGTTTTGCGTCAGCAGATTTGCGCCAGCGGCGCATTACTCAATAATAACCCCATTCGCACGACGCGTCAGCGGAGGGCGCATGGGGTTAGACGCTCGTCGCTGCTCTCGCGCTTCGAAGATGCGCTACTGACCAACAACTGCGCATGTCATCGCGCAGCGACGACACTCTTACACCACTTCAACATCTCAAAAAAAGACAGGCGCATTTCCGAAACGCGCCTGTCTTCTTATCTATATGTGTTTCTCTACAACACTTCCTCAACCGGTGTGTAAGGCAAGCCCCATGCGTCGGCAACGCCCTTATACACCACCTTGCCGTCAACAATGTTCAAGCCCTCAAGAAGGTCGTGATTTTCCTTGCATGCCTGTTTCCAGCCCTTGTCGGCAAGTTTCAGCGCATAAGGAATTGTGGCGTTGGTGAGCGCGAACGTTGATGTGCGTGCCACGGCTCCAGGGATATTTGCCACAGCATAGTGAACTATGCCGTCAATCTCATACACTGGATCCTGATGGGTTGTAGGATGCGAGGTCTCGAAGCAGCCGCCCTGGTCGATAGCCACGTCTACAAGCACTGTGCCTTTCTTCATCAGCTTCAGCATATCGCGGGTGACGAGTTTAGGTGCTTTGGCGCCTGGGATAAGCACTGATCCGATAACAAGATCGGCGTCGGCAAGCTCCTGACGGATATTGTATTCATTGCTCATTAGCGTCTTGATGTTCTTAGGCATAACATCCGCAAGATACGTGAGGCGAGGTATCGAGATGTCGCAGATTGTAACATCGGCGCCTGTGCCGGCGGCGGTCATTGCGGCAGCTGTGCCGACAACGCCTCCTCCTATCACAAACACTTTCGCCGGCTTTACGCCTGGTACGCCGCCGAGAAGCACGCCTTTGCCTCCGTGCGGACGCTCAAGAAAATACATTCCTTCTTGTACCGACATTCGTCCTGCCACCTCCGACATCGGTATCAGCAACGGCAACGAGTTGTCGGGCATACGGACGGTTTCGTAAGCAAGGCAGACGGCGCCGCTCTCTACCATTGCTTTGGTCAGTGGCTCGCTGCTGGCAAAGTGTAGATACGTGAACAGCAACTGTCCCTTGCGCACCAATTTGTACTCAGGTTCTATTGGCTCCTTTACTTTGATTATCATCTCCGCCTTGGCGTAGACATCCTCTATCGTTGGACTCATCACCGCGCCTACGGCTTCGTAGTCGGCATCGCTGAATCCGCTGCCTTCGCCTGCCGTTTTCTGCACATACACTGTATGACCGTGCTTAACCAACTCGTGAACACCTGCCGGGGTCATCGACACGCGGCTTTCGTTGTTCTTAATTTCTTTAGGAATTCCAATAATCATAGTCTTGTATTTTTTATTAAGATTAGGGTTTTTATAGGAGAACTGCGGCGCCGTAGGAGAGCCACATTATCACGAGAAGCACGTAGGTGACTTCTCTTCTATACTGATAGCATTTATATGCAAGGTATCCGCACAGCACTATATAAATCGGAAAGGCGGTGGCAAGAAAGGCGGTCTGACCTCCTTGTTGAAGACCATAGCGCGACATGTACACCGGCCAAAGCAATACCGGCAGGATGCTGGCTATCACAATTATGACAACCCACAGAGGCGGTCTCTGTGTTTCCTGGTTTGGGTTATTGTCGCTGTGTTTTTTCATTTCCTTGTTTTTTACACAGATTGAATTATGATTCTTTGTTAGATACACGCAAAGATAAATTGTTTCATTTTTTTTCAACTATTTTTCTTCATTTTTTTTACGCCGACACGCAATTTTTTTTATTCACGGCCCCAAAATATGTTTTACGACATATTTATATTGCCGATTCTTGTTCCTGAAGGCAAGGTGCCTTGAAGCCCGAACCTGACGGTGCGGCTGCGGGGCATGGCTACGCGCTGTCTGACAACGGCTCTGACGGCGCCGCGCAACCGCTGGCTTGACACCTTCTCGCCGTGGCAGCTGTAGCCGTTTTCGGCATAGACGGTGAGCCTTACGTCGGCGTCAGACGCGTCTATATGCCACTGTGCCAGACGCAGACGGAACGGCAATTCTGTCTGGTCGGTGCGCAGTTCGACGGCTTGCGTGCTTTTCTCTTCTATGTCGGGATCATACACGTTGTCGCTGTCGCTCAGGAGTCCGGATGCGTGGCTTTGGTAGCGTGACGTGCGGTGGGTGAAGGTGTTGTCGGGGGCTACTGCCATTGTCTTGCCGCCGCCATACACGAGCAACTCGCTGTGGCTGGCGGAATAGACAAGGCCTTCTGCCGATGGGACTGTGATGCCGGTCGACGTGACGCGCGTGCCTTCATAGCGGCAGAGCTGTCCGTTGCTGTCGATAAATGCCAATCCGTTTTCTGTGACAGCGGCAAGACGCGACGAGGCTACAACCCGTTGGGAGATTCGGGTGGAGGCGGTGCAACGCCCGGAGGTGTCAAACGACAGCAGGCGGATGCCGTCGGCGCTGAGAAGACACACTGGCGATCTGCCGATAATCCACGTCGCGCCGTAGCGCAGCGTGGGCATCACGCCGTGCACTCCTGCATTGTCGGCGTGGGTGCATTCTGTCCATTGCAGCGGGTTGCCGGTGCTGTGGAGCAGTGTGGTTGGTTGGGCTACGGAGCGGGCGGTGGTCGGCGGAACTGAGGAGGAGGTATCGGGCTGGATGGCGAAGCCGCCTGGACGCGTGGCGTAGGCATAGTTGCCGGTGGCCGACGGCGTGAGGGGAATGGTTCGGCTGTAGCGTTGTCCGCCTGCCACGACAATCAGTGTCAGCCGGCGGGCTCGGCTGTCGGGATAGGACACAAGGTTGGTGGTCTGAAGGCTGTATTGTTCCAACAGAGCTGAACGGGTGATGGTCGCATTTCCGGCTTCGGTGGCGATGTCGACACTGACATAGGTGCTTGCCACTCCGTTTTTGAGTGTTGTGGCGTCGACCACGGAAAGGAAGTGGGGTGCGGCGGGCAAATGGCGCACAAGGTTGCCGGCAAACAGGCTGGTGCCTACGGTGTCGAGAGTGTTTGCCGTGAATCTGGATGGTGTTGGCTGCCAGGCTACGGCTGGCGACTGGCGGATCACTGCCACTGCCACCTTGCCGCCGCCTATATCTGTGAGGTTGCTGCCTGCCACTGTGCCTTCCACAAGTGATTTCGTGTCGGTGATAGATGCCACAAGACGCATTTCCTGTGCCTCGGCTGATTGGCGGAGCTGTGCGGAGATGTCGTTCTCTGCCCGCATTCGCAGATGGTAGGTTTTCTGACCGGTCTGGCTCTGCTCGCAGCGGAAGCGCATTGTGGAGAAGTCGGAGGTCTCTTCGGTGGCATAGATTTCAACGGCTTTGACAAACGGCTGCCAAAGTCCGAGTCCCGACGAGACAAGGTGCAGCGTGGGCTGCCACATCGTTGCGCTGAGGGTGGTGCCGTCTATGGTGCTGACGGTGCCGGGCGTTGCATCGGCAAGGGTTTCGGGCTGCCACGCATGGCCTACGCATGCCGCTGCGCCGCTCCAGAGCAGACTGTCGTCCCACAAGCGCAATGCCACGCGAAGCACGACTGGCTGCAGGCAGCAGCCTCCCGCCGAAGCGACGGTCTGCAACTCGCTTATGGCTGACCGGAACGCGCGCTCCACGCCGCTGCGGTCGGATGCTGCCAACGTGCCTTTCCATTGCGGATACGACCCCTTGAGGGTGATGCCTGCTATGTCGGTGCTTATCGTTGCCGACATGATGGTGCCGAACGCAAATTCCGGCATCTCTACCATACCGCCGAGGCTGTCGTAGCCCGATCCGTTGAAATGCAGATAGCGGAGTCCGGCGGATGTGGACATCACTACAAACTCTCCGCTGACGGCAAATCCTGTCACGCTGCCGCCGTCGGCAAACAGGGTGCGCTGAACGGCGGTAAACGTTCCGTCCTGCCTGTAGCCTGACATTATTACGTCTTTTCCGTTGCGCTGCATGAAGTAGTATGTGCGGCTGCCGCGACGGTCGGCGCCGAGAAAACGGTCGTCGGTGGTTTTCGGGCACACGGCGGCGGGGGTGCCGGTCACTTCCATCCAGTCTCCGCGGCGGCGCACGTTGACGGCCTCTGACCGGTTGCCATCAATTGGTGTCAATGGCTTGAATTCAATCTTTTTTGTGTTTTTCATTGCTTTTGTGTTTTTCCGCAAAAATAAAACGCAGCGTGTCTGGATTCCCGTAAAAAGGGGAAAAGACACCTGCGTTGGTTCTTTTTTGCCGGAAATTCTTCTGTGGGACTATCCTTTTCTGCCGAAGTCGGCTGGTATCTCGCCCCACTGCTTGGTTTCCCACTTGATGATGGGATTCGCATAAGTGTTGGTGGCAAGCCACTTCTCGGCGCGCGCCACGAGCCCGAGCAGCTCGGCGTTGCGGGATGTGGGGGCGAGCGTGGTGCGGCATTTGCCGTCGCGCACCCATTTCTGGGCTATCTTGCTGTCGCTGTAGATGGGGATGTTGCTGCCTTTTTGCTTCAACAACGCCAGTCCGTGGACAATGGCGAGAAACTCTCCGATATTGTTGGTGCCGTCGTGATAGGGTCCCACTTTGAATACTTCCTGTCCGGTCTGGACATAAACGCCGCGATACTCCATTATCCCTGGATTGCCCATACAGCCGGCGTCTACAGCAAGACTGTTGAGTATCACATCGGGGGGATAGACCGACGGCGACGCTTTTTTGGTGCGGGGTGCTACAACCTCGGGGGTGTCCTCCTGAAGGTGGCGGGCTATCTGGCGCAACGCCATCGATGCCGATGCGTCGCTCTCTCGCATCGACATTACGGCTTCTTCCTTGGAATAAAACGATTTGTAGCGGGCGCCGGGGTAGCCTTCTACCTCGGCTCGACATTCATCCCATGTCTCATAAAGTCCTGGCTGACGCCCAACGTACACAACGTATATCTTGCTTTTTGCCATAATGTGTCTGCTTATTTTTGCAAAGGTAATGATTTTTCCTATTTCTTCCTGCTGCGGGGATGGCAGTTTGCCACTTCCTGCCGAAGGAACGAGCGGTCGATATGCACGTAGATTTCGGTGGTGGTGATGCTCTCATGTCCGAGCATTTCCTGTATGGCGCGCAGATTGGCGCCGCCCTCGAGAAGATGCGTGGCAAAGGAATGACGGAGGGTGTGCGGACTGATGTTTTTCTTTATGCCGCACTCGCCGCAGAGTTTCTTTACGATGTAGAATATCATTGTGCGGGTTAGCTGCCCGCCGCGGCGGTTGAGGAAAAGGATGTCCTCGCTGCCACGTTTGGGCGTCAGGTTTGACCGAAGGGGCAGATAGGCGCGGATGGTGTCGACTGCCGATGAGGCGATGGGGACGATGCGCTGTTTGCTGCCTTTTCCGTCTACGGTGACATACCCTTCGTCGATGTCCACCTTCGACATCTGCAGTCCGACAAGTTCCGACACGCGAAGTCCGCAGCAATACGTGGTTTCGATGATGGCGCGGTTGCGGCAGCCCTCATAGGTCGAATCATCGCACGCTGCCTCCATAGCGTCGATCTCATCTACGGTCAGGATGTCGGGCAGCTGACGCCCGAGACGGGGCAACTCAAGCAGTGTTGCGGGATTGTGGTCGGTGTATCCACTCGTTTTCAGAAACTGGAAAAACATTCGGATGCCCGACACGATGCGTGCCTGCGACCGGGGATGGATGCCGATGTCGTGGAGCACGGAGAGAAACTCATGGAGCAACGGCTCGGTGACCGACGGCAGTCTCTCGTTTTTCTCTTCCAAAAACTGCAGCAGTTTCTGGACATCGTTGTCATACGATACCACCGTGTTGGCCGACAAGCCTTTCTCCAACGACAAATGGGCGTTGAAAAGTTCTACCAATGTCGCGTTGTCGGGTAATTCTGTCATAGCGGTGTTGAAAAATACGGATAGTTTTATTAATTTTGCAGATGTTCCGGGAGAATCCTGCTGCAACAAAGGTAAGCAATTCCGCCGGAAAAACCTCGATAACCCCAAGACTAAGCGATTATGAAAATTCTTATTATCAACGGCCCAAATTTGAATTTGTTGGGAGTCAGAGAGAAAAGCATTTATGGCGATTCTTCGTTTGAGACTTTCTTCAACACGCTGACTGCGGATTTCCCCGACATAGAATTTGAATATTTCCAAAGCAACCACGAAGGTGCGATTATCGATAAAATCCACGACCGGGGGTTCGACGTGGACGGCATTGTCCTCAACGCGGGTGCTTACACCCACACGTCAATCGCTATCGGCGACGCTATCCGTGCGGTGAAAGCGCCGGTGGTGGAGGTCCACATCTCAAACGTGCACGCTCGTGAGGAATACCGCCACGTGTCAATGATTGCCGGGGCATGCCGGGGTGTGATTGCCGGATTCGGTCTCAACAGTTACCGCCTGGCGGTTATGGCTCTGATGAACGCTTGAGATTCACTGTCTTACAAAAAAACAGATATATTTTTATAAGCCCAAAAGTACAAGATGAAGACTAAATTTACGAAAATTGTCGCAACTGTCTCCGATCGTCGTTGTGACGTGGACTTTATAAAACAGTTGGCGGAAAACGGCTTGAACGTGGTGCGCATGAACTCTGCACACATTCAACGCGAAGGTTTCCAAAGAATTGTCAACAACGTGCGCGCGGTCAGCGACAGAATAGGAATCCTTATGGACACAAAGGGTCCGGAAATCAGAACAACGACTAATGTCGACGACGAAAACCTGTCGTTCTCTGCCGGCGACAAGGTCTGTGTGACCGGTGCGCCCGACGAACTTAGCGACAAGCAGAACATACATCTGTCATACCCCGACATTGCCAATGACGTCAAAGCGGGCATGCACCTGCTCATCGACGATGGCGAGCTCGACTTTTTAATCGACAGCATCGACGGGAAAACGCTGCGTTGCACGGCACTGAACGATGGCGAACTCGGTTCGAGAAAGAGCGTGAACATCCCTGGCGCAAGCATCAAACTGCCGTCGCTGACACAACGCGACATTCAGAACATCGGATATGCCATCGAGATGGGGGTCGACTTCATCGCTCACTCGTTTGTCCGATCAAGACAGGACGTGCTCGACATCCAGAAAATTCTCGACGCTAACAACAGCCCGATTAAAATCATATCTAAAATCGAAAACCAGGAGGGCATCGACAATATCGACGAGATTCTCGAGGTGTCTTACGGAATCATGATTGCTCGTGGCGACCTCGGAATTGAAGTGCCGGCGGAGAGAATCCCGGTGCTGCAACGACAGCTGATTAGCAAGTGTGTAAACGCTCACAAGCCGGTCATTGTCGCTACTCAGATGCTCCACACGATGATCAGCAACCCGCGCCCTACTCGCGCGGAGGTGTCCGACATCGCAAACGCGGTGTTTCAAAGGACTGACGCTCTGATGCTCAGCGGTGAGACTGCTTATGGAAAATATCCCGTGGAGGCAATTTCAACAATGTCGAAAATCATAAAGGAGACGGAGATGTCGCTGTCAAGCCGGAAAGACGCGGTAAACCACACGCTGTTCTGCCGCGACACTGCCGATGTGACAACTTTCCTTGCCCACGGTGCCGTCGATGCGCAATACGAAATCGGGGCGAAGGCTATCGTGACCGACAGCTACACCGGACGCACAGCGCGCTACATTGCTTCTTTCCGTGGCATATCGCCTACGCTCGCTATATGCTACCGCCCGAACGTGCCGCGACTGTTGGCGTTGAGCTACGGTGTGTACCCTATGTATCAGAAAAAGGAAACGTCGTCGCGTGCATATCTGTACAACGGGCTGGAACACCTCATCGAACTGAACATCATTACGCCCGACGACAAAATCGCATACCTCGGCGGTGGTTTCGGTGAGGGTAAGGGCACCACATTCCTTGAAATCAACCGTGTGGCTGACGTGCTCGAAAACTATGACCATTACGACTTGCCAAACCTCGAAAACCCAGAGAAATAATGACCGAAGAACTTGAAGAATATATCCTGCGCCACATCGACAAGGAGGGCGAAACGCTGAGCCGGCTCGATCGGGAGACTCACCTATACCATCTGCGACCGAGGATGTGTTCCGGACACCTACAGGGAAAACTGCTGAAGATGTTCGTAAGAATGATCCGCCCTAAGCGGATTCTCGAGCTCGGCACGTTTACCGGATATTCCGCCTTGGCAATGGCGGAAGGTCTGGTGCCGGGGGCGGAGCTGCACACAATCGAAATCGACGACGAGCTGGAGGATTTCATCAGAGAGCATTTCTGCCAGGCGCAACAGGGGAAAAACATCCACCTGCACATCGGCGACGCCCGCGACATAATACCTCAGGTGGGTGGAAAGTTCGACCTCGTGTTTATGGATGCCAATAAAAGACAGTATCTGGAATACTACAACTTGGTGTTCGACTATGTGAACCCCGACGGGTTCATTATTGCCGACAACACGCTGTGGGACGGAAAAGTGGTCGACTACGGAAAGAAACTCGACGCTCAGACAGCGGGAATACTTGAGTTCAACGATTTTGTTGCTGCCGACGAGCGTGTGGAAAAGGTTATAATACCTCTTCGCGACGGACTCACAATTATCCACAAACTTCCTCTATAGAATTCAGGTAGCAATCATTTTTATCCAGCATGTCGACGATGCGCCAGAGGCACATTACTACATCATCCACACGACGCGCCGGCGGAGGGCGCATGGGGGCAGATGCTCCCACACAGACCGGGCGCTTCGAAGATGCGCTACTACCGCTCGTGATAAGCGAAATTTGGGCGGCCAATATTCTGACCGCCTTATTGATTTATCCCAAATCCTAATAACCGATTTGGGTTTCTGTTTTTACAACTCGCTGAAAAAAAGAGGATGTGCCTATTTTTGCACACCCTCCTATCTGCAAATATATAAAATTCCAAAAATCCCACTAAGGATAAAAAAAATTGATTGTCTCACGACAACCAATCTTGTTAACCTTAAATCTAATACCATGAAAAACACATTGCAAATGTACGGATTGTTTCATCTACTCTACAAAATCCGCCACACAAAATGCTTCACATAAGTCTTAATTAACTTGCATGGGCAACATCAATGCCCATACCGCTATTTTCTGTACAGATATCCGCGCATCGCCCTTGTCGTAGCCAACGAGGCAAGAAGTCCGACAACTGCCACTATGCCGAGAATCATCGCGACATCGCCAACGCTGACGGCAACCGGATAGGTGTTGACTACAAGGTTGCTCGCATCGGCACTCAGCCGGATAAACCCGAAATGCTGTTGCAGTACGCACAAGACGACTCCGACTGCCAATCCGGCAACGGCGCCGACTATCGATATCAGCCATCCCTCCGCCACAAATATCTGTTCCACCATACGGTTGTCGGCGCCAAGGCTGTGAAGCGTACGGATGCTCTCGTCTTTCTCAAGTATGAGGATGGCGAGCGTGCTGATGACGTTGAACGACGCAACAACAAGGATGAGCGACAGCAACAGCAGCGAAATCCATTTCTCAACGTTGATCATCTTCAGCGACTGACTGTGCTGCATTAGCCGGTTTTCAACCTTGTAGCCGTCGCCTACGGCTTTGCTTATCGCCGACATGACGGTCCTTTCATCTGCGCCTTGACGCAGACCCACCTCAATGGCTGTCGCCTCGGTGGTATAGTCGAGCAGCGTTCGGGCGGCGGCAAGCGACGTGAACACATAATTCTGGTCGTAGGCTCCCTGGCGCACCTCAAACACTCCGCTGACAAATGTGGGCACGCGCTGGAACGCTGTGGCGGGATTCGCCACATTGACTGCCCCAACACGCCGTGGAGCATAGATATAGCATATCGGCTCGAACCCTGGTCGGGCGTCGAGCGTCAAGGCGGCTCCGATGCTCATTATGCAATAGTCGCTGTTGCCGTCAGTCAGCAGAAACCTGCCGTCGGGCTTTATCAGTTTTTTCAGATTTGTCAGACGGTCATAGTCGTCGGTGATGCCTTTAAGCACTATCGGTATCTGACGGTTGCCATAAATCACGAGTGCGCTCTCAGTAACCGTCGGCACGGCGACTTCAACGCCTTCAACCTTCTGTATCTTCCCTATCAACGCCGATGCGTCGACTATCACACCCCGCTTTGCCGAAACCTTGACTGCCGGCTCCATGCTCGACATCTTGCTGTCGACAAGCTGGTGAAAGCCGTTGAACACCGACAACACACAAATCATCGCCAGTGCTGTGACTGCCACGGCACACACGGCAATGGTGGATATCACACTGACCGCCGTGTGCGACTTCTTCGACACAAGGTAGCGCAATGCTATTCTCAGCGGCAGCAGTCTCATTTCTGATTATTCCTCTTCTTCGCCTCCTTCGTTGCGGTGAAGGGCGGTGTCTTGTTTCAGGATGTTGTCGATATGCTCTATATAGTCGAGTGAGTCATCGATGAAAAACGACAACTCCGGGGTCTTGCGCAACTGATAGCGCAACGTCTTTGCCAGCTCATAACGGATGCTTTTCGCACTTTTATTGATATTCGCCAAGATGTCCTGAGCCTTGTCTGAAGGGAATATGCTCAGATATCCGCGGGCAACGCTCAAATCGGGCGACACTCTAACTCCACTGACCGACACCAACACTCCGCCCATAGCGGCGGTCTGGCGACGGAACAATTCACTCAATTCCTTTTGCAGCAGTCGTGCAATCTTTGCTTGTCTTGTACTTTCCATATTCAATTTGCAATATTCGGCATTTTTCCGCAATTTTCCAAAACAAACTCGCTTTTACTGCAAACTTTCTTGCCGTCTGGCATATCATAAATTCCCGCGCCAGAAACACGACGGGAATGCTCGAGGTTGTTAAAATACTCTAAAATAGTTGCTTTTGATAGAAATAAATAATACTTTTGCGGTTAATAGGCTTTATTTTGACAGCATTAAAACGATTTATGTGTCGTTTTTGTCATTCACAACTGGGAGAACGCTTTGATGGGATTACGAAAAATTATTCACCAAAATATTCTGAAAATGAAAAAAATCTACTATCTGACTCTCGCGGCAATGCTCGCCGGAGCGGGCGCGACGGGAATGGCTTCCGCCAAGAAGTTCCGCGCATTGGCTTCGCCTGACGCATTCTCTGCGGCTGTCGCTAAAAAGCAGAGCGCACTGACAATGTCAAGCGTGTGCAATTCGCCTAAGGGCGCGGCGCTGGCAAACTCTGAGCCAGACGCTGCCATCAGCAACACTGAGGGGTGGGGACTGCTCACCGGAACCGATGGTAAATCGTGGTTTTACTATCAGAAATTCTCTGTCGACCCGAAACGCCACACATACACCGGCTCGGAATTCTCGGTGATGAATGCCGACAACGAGACGTTGGCAACTATCAAGGTGGATATTCCCGACGACAAGAATGTGAATGTAATCGAGCCGTTCGGGTCGGTGACAAAAAAATTCTTCGACCGCGATGAGAAGACGTGGGAGGTGATGGTGTTCATCCATAGCTACGACGCTTCTTACAAGCAGTATGGCGAATTCCGTGTTTACAACCAGAACGGCGAGATTGTGCGCACATACGACGCCGACAACGCTTTGTTTGTCGACTATTCGGAGGGGTTCAACTCTTATCAGCGCATCGCGCTGGTGAAGGCTGTTGAAGAAGATGGGGTGGCAAAAACTCAGATTTCTGTTATGCAGCCTTGCGGATGGAACGAAGCTCCGACTGTCGAAAAGACGCTCAGCGTGCCGTCAACGCTGCTAAACTACAGCGCCGGCTCCTACTTCAACTCGTTCAACATCGACGGCAACCCGTATTTCGTGTTCTCTCACTATGAGAAACCGTTCTTTGTCGATGAAACGGTCGACGACCCTATCGCTACATCCGACAACCATTTCATCCTTGAGGTGTACGACAAGAAGTTCAACCAGATAAACACCTTATCGGTGCCTGTCGCAGCCGAACAGGGCGCGCTCTACGGTATGCGCTCTTTCGGTCTATTCTCCGACGATGCTTCCGACATGTGCAAGGGCACGTTCTCGGGCGACGACAAGATGAATTTCATCGTGACAAACCAGAACTACACTGTTGCAAACGATGATTACACCTACACTTTCGAGGTCTACAACGAGGATTCGCAAAAGATTGCGGTCATCAACCAGGCGGTGTCGTCGTGGCAGAAACTGTCTGACATCCCTGGCAAAGAGTCGCAATATGGGTTTATAATAACCGGCGGTTCGTCGGAGGCTATCGAGATGGTCAACATCCCGTCGTGCGATGTGGCGGCTACATTCTCGGCTATGGTGGGCGACGCTCAGCTGTCTGACAACTTCGACCGCTACCCTGTGGGCGATGAATATCAATATGTGTTCGGCATCGGAAACGGTCTTTACGACGAGCAGAAAAACGTCATCTCGCGCATCGGCTGGTTCAACAAGGACTGCTCGGTCGACCATTTTGTTAGTTTCAACATCGGACAGGACGGCGAAAACTTCACGCCGCTTGTAAACGGCACTGTCCTCAACCCTTATCTTTTCAACACCGACAACCTGCACGAATACCTGTTCCTTGCAAAAATCAAGAATCAGCAAACGGGTATCATCGCTACCGAACTTTGGGTGGCAAACGAAAATGGAGAGGTGCTGCGAAAATTCAAGGGCGACGACACGAAGGGCGACATGAGCGTATGCGACGTGCTCGACAACCGCTTGGTTGTCAGCTTCGCAAACCAGGCTAAGGGAACATCCTCGGTCGACTTCTACAACCTGCCGTTCGAGAAGTTTGAAAAAGGCGGCGAGGGTACAGCCGCTTCGCCTTACAAGGTTTCAACCGTGGGCGACTTGATGATGATTGCTCAAAATCCGTCGGCATACTACGAGCTCGTGAACGACATCGATATGTCGAACGTTGAGTGGTCGCCGATTGCTACATTCTCTGGTCATTTCGATGGCAAAAACCACAAACTGCTTAACCTTGAACCGGTCAGCAGTGCCGCGCATATCGGTCTGTTCGGACAAATCATCGGAACTGGCGAGACCGACCGCGCTGAGGTGAAAAACTTGTCCTTTGTCAAGCCGTCTATCACAGTTTCGGCAAAAACACGCAATGCCGGGGTTTTGGCGGGAAGCGCTATGGCTGTGGCTATCGACAATGTGCACGTCTACGGCGCCGATATTTACGGCAACTCTGTTGATGCTCCTTTTGGCGGAATCGTGGGAGAGGCTTCGCTCTACTCGTCAATCACGTCGACCGACATCGACAAGCTCTATCTTGACGCTGAGCAAGCAAGCAATGTGGGCGGTCTTGTCGGCAACCTGTCTACTTCGTCTACAATCAATGCGTCAAGCGTTGTCAACGGCACAATCCGCGGTCTTTCCGCTGTTGGAGGCATCGCCGGAACCACCGACTCCAATACGAGCAACATCACCAACGCTTACTACAACGGCTCGGTAGGCGGGAAAAACACCGTTGGTGGTATTGTTGGAAGCGCAGGACGCAGCTTGATTACGAATTGCTATGTGAACAACGCTGAGCTTTCAGTATCGGAACCGAACCAGTGGACAAATCTCGTTTCGCTCGGTGCCATAGCCGGATATTTGGAACCAGACTGGGCTAATGCCAACAAAGTGATTATATCGGGTAACGTTGCCGGAAATGACTGCTCGTTCATCTTCCTTGACAAAGCTGAGAACTCTCACAAAGGCGCACACCGCATCATCGGATCAACCATGGCCGACGATGCTGAGGCTGCTGGCAAGACTGAGACTGGGCTGGCAAGCAACTATGCTGCCTTCCCTCTTGTCGATGCGGCGGAGGCATCCGGCGCCACCACTGTCAATGGCGAAACCGTAACCGCCGATGCGCTGACCGAGGCATTCCTGTCGGGTATCGGATTCAAATTCGGTGCAAACGCCGACTCTCCATGGGTTGCACAGACTGAAGGTCTTCCGAAACTTTACTTCCAGAATTCAGAGTGCGTCGTATCGCTCGACTCGCATGAAATCCTTATGGGTGTCGACGACAAATATGTTACCCTTGAAGTTGAAGTGTTCGGCGCTGACGACATAACCGGCATTACGTTCACTTCGTCCGACCCTGAGACCGTAAGCGTAAGCGAGCCTGAAATCGAGGACAACTATGCGGAAATCGAACTGACTGCGTTGAAACCTGGCAAGGCTACCATCACTGTGGCTTTCGGTGGTCAGACTGCAACCTGCCAGGTGATTGTAACTGGCGACGCCTCGGTTGGAAGCATTGACGCCGACGCGTTGGCTATCCGCTACGCCGACGGTGTTGTGACGGCTGAAGGCGCTGCACGCATCGACGCATACTCCACTACGGGCGCGCTCGTTGGCTCGGCTCGTGCCGACCGTCTGAGCGTCGACGCAAAAGGTCTGCTCATCGTTGTGGCTACAGGTGCCGACGGCAACCGCACGATCAGCAAGATTATTGCAAAATAGCATTCCGACACTCACGTCAATACACAGCGAAGGCTGCCCCGCCAGGAGCAGCCTTCGCTTTTTGTTACATCTCCATTAATTCTGGTTTTAACAAAAAATCAATAAGACCAATTGTTATTATACCCAACTGGTTCCTCTTTGGTTTTATATAATCCTTGACTATTATTATTTTTTTAAAAGCGTCGTCAATGTTAAGTAGAGAATTTGACTCTTGTCGTTCTTTTGAATCTGTTGGCATAATAAACGCTGACTGTATATAATATCGCTGACTACCACGATTTATCACCATTACTATTTCAAATTATTGGTACATGTACCATATTTTGGAAATACAAAAATAGTGATTTTATTTTGTAACTCCTTACATTGGCTATAAAATCTGACTATACCTGCACGGCTCTTTCATTTAACTTTGGTGTTGTTTAGCAACTGCTTGAATAAGTAGCATTTACCCAAGTCTAATCTGTGGAATATATAAAAACAGCTTTGTTGGGTGTTATTTAGAGTTGCTTCTAACCGACTAATACTCATGGATATTGCAAATTCAAAGCATTTTTAAATGAACGAGCCGTGCCTTGAAATTTTGTTGAATAAATTTTTATTCACAAAATAATTAAGCTATCGCAAAAAATTGTAACTTTGCTACTGGAAGTTACGAAAAGAGTGTAATTTATTGGAAATGAGCGTAGGTTAATTGCTCTTGATAGTAATAGGTTACGATTTAGTTAGTTATCTACTGCATTATC
>QWBY01000038.1_pt1 | contig 94434 bp, 75 predicted proteins | sample 1972471 | NCBI WGS metagenome assembly QWBY01 (sample SAMN09866722, study PRJNA288562) | Human gut metagenome isolate term6_stool, whole genome shotgun sequencing...
ATAATGTTAATGTCAAGTCATTCAGTAAACAAGAAAATATTTGACAAGTAAAACAGAAATAAATCGTCAGATCTGACAAGTGAATTCAGGAAAAGACAATATGATAGCTTTACATTCTCAATAGATTACCTTTCGCTTTGCAAAAGGTTATCTATCGCCTTACAATAGCTCACCTTTTAATACACTTTGTGAATGCCCCTGCACCTTCTAAGACAATACTGTCCTACCAGCGGTTGCATCAAACGTCATAAAAATAAAAAACACTGTGTAAAAGAATCACTGGGACTAAAATGTAAAAACGCAATCTATAACAAAAAGAGCTCGGCAAAATACCGAGCTCCATATAATATAGGAACTAATCCTACGCTTGTCATACTGAAGAATGGAAAACAACTTCAATGCTATCCACTCAACTAATCAGATTCGGCAAAAGTTTTATTTGCCTTCTTCCATCTTCTTTTTAAGATCGGCAAGAACGTCAAGATCACCTAATGAGGTACCAGCTGCAACGTTGGAAACTTGTGGCTGCTGTTCAGTCTTACGTGCATTGCCTCCACGCCCACGGCGAGGTTCTTCCTTAACATCCTCAAATGTACGTGAGTGAGAAAGGATAATTCTCTTAGTGTCTTTAACAAATTCAATAACCATGAATGGCAGTTCTTCACCAAGCTGTGCCTGTGAGCCATCCTCTTTTACAAGATGTTTCGGTGTTGCAAAACCTTCACCACCTTCATTAAGGGTAATCACAGCCCCCTTGTCCATTGCCTCTGTTATCTTACCAACATGAATAGAACCAGGAGTGTAAATCGTCTCATATTCATCCCATGGGTTTGCCTCAAGCTGCTTGTGACCGAGACTCAAGCGACGGTTTTCCTTGTCTATTTCAAGAACTACGACATCGATGTCGGCACCCTGACTGGTGAATTCAGATGGGTGCTTAACTTTCTTAGTCCAAGACAAATCGCTGATATGAATAAGTCCATCAACACCTTCTTCGAGTTCAACGAAAATTCCAAAATTAGTAAAGTTGCGAACCTTAGCTTGATGCTTAGAACCTACCGGGTACTTAACCTCAATTGTTTCCCATGGGTCTTCCTTCAGCTGCTTGATACCTAATGACATCTTACGCTCTTCACGATCAAGGGTGAGAATTACAGCTTCGACTTCGTCGCCTACCTTCATGAAGTCCTGCGCTGAACGAAGATGCTGACTCCAGCTCATTTCAGAAACGTGAATAAGGCCTTCAACACCTGGCTGAATCTCAACAAATGCGCCATAATCAGCCATTACGACAACCTTACCCTTAACGTGGTCACCTACCTTCAGATTAGCGTCCAAAGCATCCCAAGGATGAGCGGAGAGCTGCTTCAAGCCTAATGCGATACGCTTCTTGTCTTCATCGAAGTCAAGGATAACAACGTTAATCTTCTGATCGAGTTCTACCACCTCATGTGGATCGCTAATGCGTCCCCAAGAAAGGTCTGTTATATGGATGAGTCCATCAACACCACCAAGGTCAACGAATACACCATAAGAAGTGATATTCTTAACAACACCTTCAAGGATCTGGCCCTTTTCAAGGTGAGATATAATTTCTTTGCGTTGTGCTTCCAACTCGGCTTCAATAAGTGCCTTGTGTGAAACAACTACATTGCGGAACTCCTGATTTATTTTAACGACTTTGAATTCCATTGTCTTACCAACGAATACATCGTAGTCACGAATAGGATGAACATCGATCTGGCTTCCAGGGAGGAAAGCCTCAATACCAAATATATCGACAATCATACCGCCCTTTGTACGGCTCTTGATGTAACCCTGGATAACAGCGTCTTCCTCAAGTGCCTTGTTGATGTTCTCCCAGCTCTTCTGAAGACGAGCTTTCTTGTGAGAAAGTACGAGCTGACCGTTTTTGTCTTCTTGGTTCTCTACGTAAACTTCAACCTTATCACCAACTTTTAGCTCAGGGTTGTAGCGAAATTCTGAAGCTGGAATGATACCATCGCTTTTGTAGCCGATGTTCACTACTACTTCCTTTTTATCAAAAGAAATAACAGTACCTTCTACAACTTGGTGTTCCTGGATCTTGTTAAGAGTCTCGTCATAAGCTTTTGTAAGCTCATCTTTGCTTACTTCTACTTTTGAACCGTTCTCAAACTCATCCCAATTAAAGTCTGATAATGGGCTGACGTTTTCTAAATTTGCCATAAATTCTTAAAAATAATTTAATTAATAAAGTTCGACTTTATGTTAATAATTCTCTAAAAGGGCAAAATACCCTAACAAGGCGCAAAGTTAGTAATAAAATTCTGAATATTAACGCTTTTGCTTCTGTTTTTTACTTTTTTTCTTATTCACATGAAAAAGATCCTTTATTGTAGTGAAATCTTTTTTCATGATGAGACCTATCCCCTGTGTTGTGAGCGAGTTACGTGTGAAGTAGCGCTCATTGGAACGGTTGTAGAAATTAACGGATAGATTCCCATTTGGGAAAAGAAGATATTTGATATCAAAATCGCCAATGAACGACGAAGTGTTGGTGGCTACATTATCCCTATATCCAAACTCGCCGTTGATGAGTAGTCGATTATTGAGTAACTTTCCTGAAAGTGTTCCTTCATATTCAGCATTAGCAAAGCCTTCGTTACCGGTTGCTATATTAGCTCCAAAATTCCAATTATTATTTTTAATAACATTCGAAAGAACAGTATTTATTTGTTGCGATAAAGTTCCAGAAAGAATGCTCTGCATAGCCAAAGACGCTTGGCCAGGTTGAGATGTGGTTTCTTGTGGTGCATTGTTTGAAATTTGTGGATAGAAGCGTCCTACGGCAAGCAGGTATAATACCTGTTGGTTAAGACCTTGTTCAGAATTTAAAACTGACCTAACCATCTGTTCGGCATCGCTCGAAAGAGTTGGCAAATCTATGCCGAATGTTACGGACGGATTCGTTGGAGTCCCATCAATATTGAGAAGGCAGTCAACCCTTGTGTTATTTGTTGTAAAGGAGTTTCCCATTCTCAAATCGCTTAATGGAACAGAATTCAAAGCGTATATACCTTTAAGGCTGAGAGTTGCATCAAACGGATCTCCACCAAACGAAATAGATGAACTTGGTTGGAAAACAAATTGTCTCTTGATTATATTTTGTATGGTTAGGTTATACAATCCATAATCGACATTATAATTGCCAAAAAGCTGGAACGCACCTTTATTATAATAGGTAGCCCGTAAGCCTCCCGTTCCATTTAAGGTTATGTTGTCTCCCGTACTTTCATCCATCAAAACCCCAAGAGTGAAGTCTGGTGTTGCATTGATTAGAAAATTAATGCGCAAATCATTTGCAATATCCCAATTGTCTTTCTTATTTCGGTTCTCTCCCCCCCTCGCATTATAATTTATAATACTATCTGGCCTCAACTCAGAAAGAGTATCAGGAGTCAGATCTCTCCACTGGATAAAAGAATTCTCACCAACAGAATTGTCAGTGGCATTATACGTGATGAAGGAGTTTTTGTTCGGGTACATATCAATATTCATCGTGACTTCGTCGTCCCTCCCAACAATTAAGCATTTTCCTGTTCCATACACCACTCCCCAAAAAGCATCACTACCCGTGTTTTTAGGGAAATTATAGACCAATAGATTGTTTGCCTCTATATTAATATCATAAGTCAGTTTTCTCAAAGAGTGGTGATGTAAACCGCCCGTAACAATTCCTATATTTTTTTCTGCATCATAGATTGTATCCCTTTCAAATATTATTTCGTTAGGGATTATTCTCACCCGGCTATTGTTTAAGGTATATCTTGTACCTAACGGCGTAATATAAACATTTCCAGAGGCATACATATCACCTTCTAAGTTAATGTCTGACAATGGCCCTACCACTTTGCACCATCCATTGGCTGTAAGGTTGATGTCGTCCATAAATGAAGAACAAAACTCTTTCAAGAAATAAAGATGTGTGTTTGATGCATATATTGGGAGATTAATGTAGCCCTTTTTAATATCAACATATCCTTTAATATCGGTTCGAGAATTATCTCCCGGATCAGCAAAAGCATCAATGTGTATTCTACCTTCTCTATCGTTGTAGGATGAATTCAAATAAAGTGTTCCCATTAATCCATTTTCAAAGTGGAAGTCTTTGACGTTTAATTGAGCCGTTGCCTGTGGAGTGCTAAAAAAGGACTTAATAATAACTTTCCCTGATGCTAAACCATCAAATTTAACACTATGAAAGTTGACAATATCCATAATATAAGGGACATCAATATCTTTTAATTGGACAGTAAGCGAATCCTTCGAGCTACCGGATGTTAAGCCATTCACAATAATGTGTTGATCTTTATTTGAGATTTCAAAATGCTTAATATCCAAACTATTATCAGAATAAACCATATCAGAAGACTGAACGTTAAGTCCAATAGTATCAATCTGAATTTCAGATGGATTAAAATGAATGAAGGAGGTCAATTTACCATTTACACGATGTAAAATTGCATTACAATCAATTTCACCTGTTAACGGATGGTTGCCCTCAATATTAAAAGAAGAGTTCGTGCTTATCTTTCCACTACCAACAACCCCATTGCTCGTAATGGAAATTTTTCGTCCAGAATCATCTATCCTATCGCCAGAGACTTGTGCCAAAAGATGATTAGATGAAGTAGAAAGTGAAAACAATAGATTCTCAACATGATGACTATGGTAAATAATGTCAGGAGCATCCAAGTTTAAGGATATTTGCTTCGAACGTTCGTTGACATAACCGTCTATATTTAGATGTTGCCCTAAATTTAAGTTTAATTTGAAAAGCTGATTCAATATCTCCGGATTTGTTATATTGAGACGTGCAACAAAATCATTATTTCCGTTTCTTGAGAAAGACTTATGATTGAAGAGGTCTGGTAAATAGTATGTCAATACATTGACAATACTGTTTTGAATGGTTTTATAGTCATAACGCCCTGACAAATGTAAGTCACCAAAATCACTGTTTATATCAACGAATTTATTTATAAAACTATTTTGTGTATTAAGTTTGAGATAATTGATTTTTAAGACTTTACCATTCTCCAACATTGTAAAATTGTTCAGATCAAGCTGCGCTATCAAATCGTTTAATGACGATCCTTGTCCTTTGATATGCGATGTAAAAGTAAATGCCTTATCCCCAACTGCATCTGACAATTTCAGTCTTTTCAGATTAAGTTTATCTGCTTCAATGAACGCATCAATAAATAGTTTCCCCTTTTTATCAATTAAAGAGCTGAAGTTCTGGATTGTCCCATTAAAATTCAGTTTTCCGTTAATATCATTCAGCGAAGCCCGACCTCTAAAGGTGTCTTTGCTATAATTTCCCCGCACAGCTATATTTCTGTACGAATATCCTGCATAATCGAATTGAGGGATGAGCCCATTTGCGGAGATATTCTGAAAGTCAGTCGTTCCCGAAATACCAATATCGGCTACGATGCCTTTTACCCCCGAATTGGTAAACACATTTCCCAAATTGAAGTAATTGGTTTTAACTTTACCTTTAAAGGTCTTTCCTATTAAAGCCAAGTTCAATTTAGCGTTGCCTTCAGATGTATTGAGTTTCCCATTTACCGTATATTCAGAATTTACTTTCTTTACAATGCCCGAATATTGAATAGAGCCCAAATTATAGAGTTCTTTGGGAATATCAACATGAAAAAGTGATGATAGTTTTTTTATAATTTCAGTTTTTATAGATACTCTTTTAGCGAATAAATTGAAATTATTAAAAGTTTCAATATCATTGATAATCCCTCTGATTTCAACTCGCACATCATTATTATCAGACAATATATTAAGAGAATTAATCTTAACTTTCTGACCATTGCTTTCCAATTGGCCATTGATGAATACCTTTTGTTTAAAAGAGGACAATTGTGGCATGAAACTCGCAACATCAAAGGGAGTTACAAACGAATCCTCTATATTAACTATAGCTCTCAAAGAGTTTAAATCCAACTCATCGTTTATATGCTTAAACTTAAAATCTATGGTTGGAATTAGAATCCGAGAATTAGCTAATTGAAGTTTGAAACCCTTCAACTTGGCCTGTTTCTTATCTGCAAAGCCCTCAAAGACAAGATTCAAAACTTCCAAGCCAGAGGCTTCTTTAAAAGACAAACCTTCCGAAGTAAAATTTATACTATCATCCGTTAATTCATTAAGATTTAAATGACCTGAAATATTGCGTAAATCTAAATGCTTGAGATTAAACTTCCGCCGAGTTATTGGAGCATCAAGTTCATTATAGGTAACCGAACTATTACGGACTATCAGACTCCGAATTTGTAAATCTAACGGAGATTTTGAGCTCTCATCTTTAGATGCTAATGAGTCTAAAACAAATTTGAAATTTGGATTAGCATTTCGGTTTTTCTTGTACAAATTGGCATGTAGCCCGAAAATTTGAGCAGAGGAAATTCTAATTCTTCCATTTCGTAATAATTCTATAATATCAACCTTGGCAGCAATACGTGATGCCTTCAACATCTTTTTTTGCTGTTGATCATATATCGTAATATCATTTAAAATCAAATGGTTCAATATTCCGATATCAACCTGACCAAGTTTTACTTCGGTTCCAAGCTTCTTAGACAGAACATCACTTATCTGGTTACCAGCAAATTTTTGCATTGCAGGAATATGCAAAAACACGATGATGGCTATATAAAAACCAACGGTTAGCCATATCGTCCATCGTACTATCGATTTCAATTTTCTCAAAGTGAATACAAAACTACAAAAAATCCCCATTATTGTAAAATTATTGATATAAAAAGTTTTCAAAGTCCTTAAATTTTACTACATTTGCAAAGTTATTTAGCAAAAGATTTCTAATAGATTCCATTATTAAAATTATGGTAAAAGTCATAAAGTTGCGCAAGGGGTTGGATATTAACCTTAAGGGACGCGCGAAAAAGCGAACTTTACCTTTGATTTCTTCGGAGGAATACTCATTGGTTCCCGATGATTTTATTGGTGTGACCCCAAAAGTTGTTATTAAGGAGGGAAGTCATGTTAAGGTAGGAGAATCACTATTTGTGGATAAAAAAAATCCAGAAGTTGGTTTTGCCTCACCTGTAAGTGGAACAATAAAAGCTATTGTTAGAGGCGACCGTAGAAAGATTTTACGCATAAACATCCAATCAGATAACAATCAAGAGCATTTGGATTTTGGAATAAAAAACGTTTCTGAACTAAATGCACAAGAGGTTAAAGATTCTCTTTTAGAAGCAGGTCTTTTTGGTTACATCAATCAAATTCCCTATGCCATAACTACAAATCCGAGTACAGAGCCAAAGGCAATTTTTATTTCTGCTCTACGTGATATGCCCCTGCAGGGAGACTTTGAATATGAATTAATCGGACAAGAGCAAGATTTCCAAACTGGTCTTTCTGCATTGTCAAAAATAGCAAAAGTTTATCTCTCAATTGGTGCGAATCAAAAATCAGATGCCTTGTTGAACGCAAAAGATGTCGAGGTAACTGTCTTTGATGGCCCATCTCCTGCTGGCAATGTTGGTGTGCAAGTTAATCATTTGGCACCTGTAAATAAAGGAGAAGTGGTTTGGACTGTTGAGCCGACAGCCGTCATTTTCTTTGGTCGTTTATTAAATACGGGCAAGGTAAACCTAACACGCACTGTTGCAATTGCTGGAAGCAAGGTAAAAGAACCTGTGTACGTCAATGCCACTGTCGGGACGCCTATTAAAACTATTCTAAAAGGCAACTTATCGGAATCTGACCATGTACGCATCATCAATGGTAATCCACTGACGGGTGTTGTGACCGATGAGAACTCTGTACTTGGCGCACATACATCTGAGATAACAGTTATTCCCGAAGGAGATGACATAAACGAGTTAGCTGGGTGGATAATGCCACGCCTAAATAATTTTTCGGCCTCACATTCATATTTTAGTTGGCTTTTAGGTAAAAACAAAGAATATGATATGGATGCTCGCATCAAGGGTGGAGAAAGACACATGATTATGAGTGGTGAATACGATAAAGTATTACCGATGGATATTTATGGAGAATACCTGATAAAATCGATTCTCTCTGGTAATATAGACCGACAAGAAGAATTGGGGATTTACGAGGTCAGCCCTGAAGATTTCGCATTAGCAGAATTCGTTGACAGCTCTAAATTACCTTTGCAAAAGATAGTAAGAGAAGGCTTGGATATTCTAAGAAAGGAAAATTCATAAATATCTCAACAAATTAAAAGATTATAAATATAAAGTATGAATTTAAGAAATTATCTTGATAAGCTTCGACCAAATTTTGAAAAAGGCGGCAAGCTTCATGCTTTCAAGAGCGTTTATGATGGTTTTGACACATTTCTGTATGTCCCTAATGAGACATCAAAATGTGGCTCATCCATTCATGACGTTATTGATTCAAAACGAATCATGAGTATTGTAGTTATCTCATTGATTCCAGCAATGTTATTCGGTATGTACAACATTGGATATCAAAATGCATTGGCAGCTGGAAGATTGGCAGATACTACTTTTATGGGAATGTTCCTCTATGGTTTTTTTGCACTTCTTCCTAATATCTTGGTTTCGTATATTGTTGGTCTGGGCATTGAGTTTGCTTGGGCGCAATGGAAAGGTGAGGAAATTCAAGAAGGTTATTTGGTAAGTGGTATTCTCATTCCTCTGATTATTCCTATCAGCACCCCGATATGGATGTTGATTATAGCTGTAGCATTCGCCGTAATATTCACCAAGGAAATATTTGGAGGAACAGGTATGAACATATTTAATGTTGCTTTGGCCGCACGTGCTTTCCTGTTTTTTGCCTATCCCAGCAGAATGACCGGAGATTCCATTTGGCTTTCGAAAGAAACAATTATGGGCTTAGGTTATAACCTCCCTGATGGCTTCACGATGGCAACCCCACTGGGGCAAATTGCACAGAAAATCCCTGTAAATGTTTCCTTGAATGACATGGTTATAGGACTAATTCCAGGTTCAGTCGGTGAGACATCCGTCATAGCAATCGCAATTGGTGCCCTATTATTGATTGTGACGAACATCGCAAGTTGGAAAACAATGCTTAGCGTCTTTTTAGGAGGAACATTAATGGCATATTTATTTCAAAATACTGACTCGTCGAGCATCCAATGGTACGAACACCTTGTACTTGGCGGATTCTGCTTTGGTGCTGTATTCATGGCCACCGACCCTGTCACATCAGCAAGAACTGAGACTGGTAAATGGATTTATGGATTCCTTATAGGTGCCATGGCAATCGTAATTCGTGTTATGAATCCTGGCTATCCAGAAGGTATGATGCTTGCAATCTTATTGGGAAACATGTTTGCACCTCTGATAGATCATTGTGTTGTTCAATCTAATGTAAGTAATCGTGCCAAGAGGACTAAAATATAAGGAGTAAAGAAATGAAAACAAATAGTAATTCATACACAATTATCTATTCCATAATCCTCGTTGTCATAGTTGCATTTTTGCTGGCATTTATTTTCCAGGCTTTAAAACCAACTCAAGATATAAATGTCCAACTTGATCATCAAAAGCAAATACTCTTTGCATTGAATCAAGACCGAAAAATGACAAATCAACAAGCTCATAAATTGTGGAACGAACTGATTATCTCAGATGACATCATTGATAAAGATGGAAATATTATCACCAAAGGTAAACGGGGAGGTGTTGACGCAGCATTTAAACTGAACAGCAAAGATGCAAAAGATGGGAAACTGGCTTTGTTTCGTTGCAAAGTTGATGGAAAAGACAAATATGTCATCCCTGTTTATGGAAATGGACTTTGGGGACCCATCAACGGATTTATTGCGATTAATGAAGACAAGGCATCGGTATTTGGTGTTTATTTCAATCACGAAAGCGAAACAGCCGGTCTTGGTGCAGAAATCAAAGATAATAAAGCATGGCAAGATATGTTCAAGGGAAAAAAACTCATGGATGATTCTAAACAAAACATTATCTTGTCTGTAGTTAAGAAAATTGAGGACAAGAAAAGTCAAGTTGATGCTTTGACTGGTGCTACATTGACAAGTAATGGTGTGACAGATATGTTCAAATCTGATAAAGGAGGACTAAAAGCATATCTAAAATTCCTCAATCAGAAATAATCTTGAATATTCAATTTTCAATAAGTAAAATATGGATTTATTCTCAAAACAAAATAAACAGGTTTTCATCAATCCTCTAAATTTGGATAATCCTATTATGGCACAAGTACTGGGCATTTGCTCAGCGCTTGCCGTAACAGCACAATTGAAGCCTTCAATCGTTATGGGTTTGGCTGTGACAATCATCACAGCATTTTCCAATGTTATCATTTCAATTCTACGCAATACCATTCCAAATCGAATTCGTATTATTGTACAACTTGTGGTTGTAGCAGCACTAGTTACAATTGTAAGCCAAATTCTGAAAGCCTATGCCTATGACGTAAGCGTTCAACTTTCTGTATATGTAGGTTTGATTATTACAAACTGTATTCTTATGGGACGTTTAGAGGCATTTGCCATGACTAACAAGCCATGGCCCAGTCTACTCGACGGCATTGGGAACGGTTTGGGATACGCATTGATTCTTGTCACTATAGGAGGAATCAGAGAATTTTTTGGTCGTGGTTCACTATTGGGATTCAAAATCATCCCCCAAGGTTTTTATGACGCCGGCTATATGGACAACGGTTTAATGTCTATGCCAGCTATGGCCTTAATACTCCTCGGTTGTGTTATTTGGCTTCATCGTGCCTATTTCGTAAAAGAAGATAAGAATTAATTATGGAACATTTAATAAGTTTATTTTTCCGGTCCATTTTTGTGGACAATATGATTTTCGCATTCTTCTTAGGAATGTGCTCATATTTGGCTGTTTCCAAGAATGTAAAGACGTCTTTTGGACTCGGTATTGCCGTTACGTTTGTCTTGGTGGTAACTGTTCCTATCAACTATCTCTTGCAAACGAAAGTTCTTGGTCCCGACTGCTTGGTAGAAGGTGTTGATCTTTCCTACTTGAGTTTCATACTTTTCATAGCGGTTATTGCAGGGATAGTGCAGATTGTTGAAATGGCTGTTGAGAAGTATTCGCCATCCCTTTATGGGGCTTTGGGTATATTCTTGCCTTTGATTGCTGTTAACTGTGCAATTATGGGTGCCTCTCTATTTATGCAGCAAAGAATAGGGTTAGACCCTTCAAGTTCACAATTCATAGGATCCGTATGGGATGCAATTGCCTATGGGCTTGGCTCTGGCATAGGATGGTTGTTGGCCATTGTTTCTTTGGGTGCAATTCGTGAGAAATTAGAATATTCCGATGTTCCGAAGCCGCTACAAGGTTTGGGAATAACTTTCATAACTGTAGGCTTGATGGCATTAGCAATGATGTGTTTTTCAGGAATTAAAATCTAATAGAAATGGGATTAGAATTTATATTATATAGTATCTGTGTTTTCTTGATAACCATTCTCTTATTGGTTGTCACTTTGCTTTTGACTAAAAAATTCCTTAGTCCAAGCGGAAAGGTAAATATCACAATTAATGACGATACCGTTATTTCTGTAGAACAAGGCAACTCAATCATGTCAACATTGACTGAGAATGGTGTGTTCTTGCCTTCTGCATGTGGAGGTAAGGCCAGCTGTGGACAATGCAAATGTAGGATTCTTGAGGGCGGAGGAGAAATACTTGATTCCGAAAGACCCCATTTTTCCCGTAAGGAAATTAAAGAGGGTTGGCGTTTAGGATGTCAGGCTAAGGTAAAGGGTGACTTATCACTCAAGATAGATGAGTCTATCATGGGAGTTAAGGAATGGGAGTGTGAGGTCATTTCCAACAAAAACGTATCAAGCTTCATTAAAGAATTCAAAGTGGCTCTTCCTCCGGGGGAACATATGGACTTTGTGCCTGGTTCTTATGTCCAAATTAAAATTCCAAAGTACGAATGTATCGATTATGATACAGACTTTGACAAGAATGACATTGGAGAAGAATACATCGGTCCTTGGCGAACCTTCAATATTCTTTCATTAAAGGCCAAAAACCCAGAAGATACGGTAAGAGCTTACTCCATGGCCAACTATCCTGCCGAGGGTGATATCATAACCCTTACGGTTAGAATCGCCTCCACTCCATTTTTACCACGTCCTCAAGTAGGATTCCAAAATGTGCCTACAGGTATCGGTTCTTCTTACATTTTCAGTTTAAAACCTGGCGATAAAGTGATGATGAGTGGTCCTTATGGCGATTTCCATCCCAATTTCACTTCGGGTAAGGAAATGATATGGATAGGTGGTGGAGCTGGTATGGCCCCTCTACGCAGTCAGATAATGCACATGCTGAAGACTTTGCATACTCGTGATCGAGAGATGCATTTCTTCTATGGCGCACGCGCATTGGGAGAGGCCTTCTTCCTTGAGGACTTCTGGGAATTAGAGAAGGAATATCCAAACTTCCATTTCCATTTGTCGCTCGACCGCCAAGATCCAAAAGCTGATGAAGCTGGAGTCAACTATTATACAGGCTTTGCGGTAAATTGCATTCGTGACACATATTTAAAAGATCACGAATCACCAGAAGACTGCGAATATTATCTTTGTGGTCCTCCAATGCTTATTAAGACTGTGACTGATTATCTCGATAGTCTTGGTGTAGATAAGGACGCAATTATGTTCGACGACTTTGGCTAATAGACTGTTTAAAATTGGTATATCTGCGAACTTTAGAGTATTATCAGACAGATTTTTAAAAACTCTATCAGACACAATTACTAACTAAAAAAAGACCATATCGCTACTCAACAAAAAGTACGGTATGGTCTTTATTGTATTCTATAATTGAAACAATTCCTGTTGCCTAATTTCCACTAAAATTCACAAGGCAATTTACACAAATTATAATCAGACAATCTACATGATTACCTTACATTGAAGGTTCACCTTGTAAAAGGTAAGCTATTGCAATGTGAAAGGTTACCTATTGCATAGCAATAGGTAACCAAAAGAAAATATAATATTATCAGGATTTTTTATATCTTCACAACAGTTTTTTAAAAATTTCACCCCGATTCTGCCCCTAATGGGTCGTGCAGGAGAATGTAAAGGTACAAAAAAATATCACACTGACAAACAATTAGTTAGGATCTTACAGAATATCCTTAATTAAATGGTCAAGCTATCCATTAACAATTTAACTGACAATAAGTTTACTAAAATTCAATGAACATAACAAGTTAACAAACATTTTTAAAGGTTGCTACTTGTTCGTGTCATCTTTTTTTCGTATTTTTGCACCTGATATCAGTCAATTAGGATTATCGTTTAGAACAACAAAATATTTAATATATTTATGAGTAAGCAAACTGAAAAAATTAAGGAGCTCGTTGCAAAAAGAGAGCAAGCTCGTCTTGGTGGTGGCGAAAAAGCTATTGAGAAGCAGCATGCTCGTGGTAAATACACGGCACGTGAGCGCATAGAAATGTTGGTTGACAAAGGAAGCTTTGAAGAATACGACATGTTCAAACTCCATCGTTGTCATAACTTCGGAATGGAGAAAAAACAATACTTCGGCGATGGTGTGGTATCAGGATCAGCAACCATAGACGGTCGCCTTGTTTATGTTTATGCTCAAGACTTTACAGTTAACGGAGGCTCGCTTTCTGAAACAATGGCACAGAAGATTTGCAAAGTTATGGATATGGCCATGACAAATGGAGCACCGGTAATCTGTATGAACGACTCTGGCGGCGCACGTATTCAAGAAGGTATCACGTCGTTGGCTGGCTATGCAGAGATATTCGAGCGCAACATCTTGGCTTCAGGTGTGATTCCACAGATATCAAGTATTCTTGGTCCTTGTGCTGGTGGTGCTGTTTACTCACCCGCCCTTACCGACTTCATCATCATGAAGGAAGAAACAAGCTATATGTTCCTGACTGGTCCGAAGGTTGTCAAGACCGTGACTGGTGAAGATATTGATGCCGAGCATCTCGGTGGCGCAAGCGTCCATTCTACCAAGAGTGGTGTGACAGGCTTCACAGCCAAAACGGAAGAAGAAGCGATGGAGATTATCAAGACTCTACTTTCATACATTCCCTCAAACAACCGAGAGGAAGCTCCACGCATTGAATCTACGGACCCTATCGACCGCAAGGAGGACATCTTGAATGAAATTATTCCTGACGACCCGAACCAGGCTTACGACATGTACAAGGTTATAAGGGCAATCACCGACAATGGTGAGTTCTTTGAGGTTCAGCCAAAGTTCGCAAAAAACATCATAACTGGTTTTGCCCGTTTCAACGGACAGAGTGTGGGCGTGGTGGCAAACCAGCCAGCAGCCTATGCGGGTGTACTTGATGCCAATGCAAGTAGAAAGGGCGCTCGCTTCGTTCGCTTCTGCGATGCCTTCAACATCCCAATCGTATCGCTTGTTGACGTTCCGGGATTCCTCCCAGGTACTGGTCAGGAATACAACGCAGTTATTCTTCATGGGGCACAACTGCTTTACGCATATGGCGAAGCAACCGTTCCAAAAATCACGATAACCCTTCGCAAGAGCTATGGTGGCTCTCACATCGTCATGGGTTGCAAGCAATTGCGGTCAGATCTCAACTTTGCATGGCCAAGTGCTGAAATTGCCGTGATGGGTGCTTCGGGAGCTGTAGCTGTTCTCTGCAGTAAAGAAGCAAAGCAGGTGAAAGAAGAAGGGGGCGACGTCAAAGAATTCCTCGCTCAAAAGGAAGAAGAATACACAGAGAAGTTCGCCAATCCTTATGAAGCCGCACAATACGGTTACATTGATGATGTGATTGAACCACGCAATACTCGTTTCCGCATCTGTAGAGGACTGGCACAGTTGGCAAATAAGAAGCAGTCTTTACCTGCAAAGAAACACGGCTGTATGCCAATGTAATACTTTTCAAAAAACAATATAATGATGGACAAAAACAAATTTGCAGCTATTGCCTTGGCTCTCTATGAGTATGCGGGCAATAATGTTCACGATACTGAGCCTGGCATTATCACAATCAGACCAAAGCAGACATTGTGGAGTGCAAAGTTTGAAATGATGACAAAGAAACCATAAGACAATGAAAGATTTCAAATATACAATCAACGGCAAAGAGTACAAAGTCGAAATTGGCAATATAAGCGAAGACAACGTGGCTGAAGTCAAAGTGAACGGAGAAGATTTCAAAGTTCAGATGGAAAAAGCAGCTGAGCCAGAGAAGAAGAAAGTTGAGTTGGGTAAGCCTGTGGCAGACGGAAGTAATGATGCTTCTGAGACCGTTTCAAATATCAATGTCTCAAATGCCATTAAAGCACCACTTCCAGGAACAATCACATCAGTTGAAGTTTCTTTAGGGCAAGAAGTCAAGGCTGGCGACACTGTTGTCGTTTTGGAAGCCATGAAGATGCAAAACAGCATCGAAGCTGAAAAAGACGGTAAGGTCACAGCTATCGCAGTGAAGGTTGGCCAAGCTGTTCTTGAAGATGAACCTTTGGTTGTCATTGAATAACTCTAACCTTTAACCGAGAGTGTTCATTGAACAATTTGCCAAACAATCAGGTGGATTCATTCAACAACTGCATGAGGATTGGCTAATGGCGGATAAATACCCAAGGTTCATATCTGCAATAACAGTCAGTTGAACTTTCGGAACGTAGCTTATTACAGCCGATTCAAAATGCTCTTACAAAAGAGTTATAGACAAAATAAAATGCCTTTCACTACTTTAATGAAAGGCATTTTTAATTTTTAAAAATATTATTGATTATCAATGGGGTATTTTCATTTGACTATATGATTGGTCTCGTCAGGAAAAACGACACTCGGTTTAAAAATCTTAGCCTCTTCAAAGTCCATCAGAGCATAACTGATGATTATCACAACATCTCCCACCTGAACCTTTCGTGCAGCCGCACCATTCAGGCAAATACATCCAGACCCTCTTTCACCCTTGATAATATATGTCTCAAAGCGCTCACCATTGTTGTTATTGACAATTTGGACTTTCTCACCTGGAATAAGGTTTGCAGCTTCAAGCAAATCCTCATCAATGGTAATACTTCCAATATAATCAAGATTAGCTTCCGTGACGCGAACTCTATGCAACTTACTCTTTAATACTTCTATTTGCATATTTAGCCTTTATATTTTATGTGATCAATCAAACGAATAGGGGTTTGTCCGCAATAAACTGTGATGCAGCCAACAACATAAGGACTGTCATTCCACTGATGTACAGGAAGGAGTGTATTTCCATCCACAATTTCAAAATATTCAACTTTCAATCCATCAATAGAATTAATTTCATTCACTACCTTATCATGAAGTTCAGAAACACCCAGTTTATCCGTCAGTTCAACACTCTCCTTCAAATTCCTATAAATATTTGAGGCTATTTCCCTTTCATTTTCCTTCAGAAGAGAATTTCTCGAGCTCATAGCCAATCCACTCTTGTCGCGGACAATAGGGCATTCAACGATTTGGATGTCCATCCCGATATAATCAACCAGTCGCTTGATGACTGCAATTTGCTGCCAATCTTTTTCGCCGAAATAAGCCTTGCTCGGACGAACAATATAGAACAGTCTACTAACTACCTGACAAACACCGTTGAAATGTCCAGGGCGTTTCCCTCCCTCCATGACCGTAGTCTGTGGGGGAAAATCAAACTGTCGGTCATCAACAATGGGATACATTTCTTCAACAGAAGGAGTGAATACAAAATCAGCACCACAATCTTCCAACAGTTTTAGATCATTTTTCAATGTTCTTGGATACCGGTCTAAATCACCCTTATCATTAAACTGCGTTGGATTGAGAAAAATTGAAACAACGGTAACTTCATTTTCACTGACACTTCGTCTAACAAGTGATGCATGTCCTTCGTGAAGCGCTCCCATTGTGGGAACCAAACCTATCCTTTTCTTTTCTTTGCGAATGTAAAAAAGCTCATTCTGTAAATCAACTATCTTTTCGAATACTTTCATTTCCCTTGAATATTATTCGAGTGCAAAGTAACAACAATTTTATTTAAAACTCTAAGATTAATCTAAAAATATGCGAATTATCTTGATTTTTAGTATGTTTTCAAGTAAAAAGGGGGAAATCTCAACTTTTTTTATTAACTTTGCATATCGTAAAAGCTATTTGAGAATGGAAAAAAAAGTATTGTTCATTAATCAAGAAATTGCTCCCTACGTTCCTGAAACAGAGATGTCGCTCTTTGGATGTGATATGCCTAACAGGATGCAAGAAGCCGGATTCGAGATTCGTACATTCATGCCTAAATGGGGTACTATAAACGAACGCCGTGGTCAACTTCACGAAGTAATTCGCCTTTCGGGTATGAACTTGATTATAGATGATACCGACCACCCATTGATTATTAAGGTTGCCAGCATTCCACAGACGCGCATTCAAGTTTACTTCATTGACAATGAGGACTATTTCCAGAAACGCCCAGCTATGACCAAAGATGAATTGGGAAATGACTATCCAGACAACGGAGAACGGGCAATATTCTTTGCAAGAGGAGTGTTGGAAACAGTAAAGAAACTTCGATGGACACCCGACATCATACACTGTCAGGGATGGATGTCGGCCGTAATTCCGTTCTATGTGAAGACAGCCTACCACGATGAGCCGCAATTCACAAACTCAAAGGTAATTACTTCGCTCTTTTCAGAGCAACCCCATGATGACTTAGGCACAAATTTCAAACGATGCTTGGAGTTCCGCAATGCCAAAGCCAGCATGCTCAAGAAATACGGTGATAAATTTGACTTTATTGAACTTGGTAAACTCGCAATAGATTATTCAGATGGAATTGTTCAGACCAGTGAAAATGTGAATGCTGATCTTATGAAGTATGCGGTTGAATCGAACAAATCAACTCTTCTACAACCTACCTCTGACGATGCAATAAAGGAAAAATATACGGAGTTTTACAATAACATACTTGGATGAAAGTGAAGTTTTTAGCTCTTAGTGCACTCCTGATGGGATTGGCACTAACTTCATGTGACGATACCACTGAAATGATTGGAGGGTCACTTATTGATAATGTTGACAAACTGGTCGTAACTACCGACACTTTTAATGTCTCTTCAAAAAGCATATTAGCACAAGACATTATCTCCCGATCTTTTCAGGGCTATTTAGGAAGCATTAAAGATCAAGAATCGGGCTTGGGAGTTACTGCAAATCTCATGTCACAGTTTCACGTACTTTCGACCTACGAATTGCCAGCCGAAGATAAAATCATGAGTCGCGATGACAACAATCAGATCATTGCTGACTCATGTGAAATAAAACTGTACTTTTCAACCTTTTACGGAGATTCATTGGCACAGATGAAACTCACAACGCATGAACTTGCAAAACCAATAGAAGAAGGAAGTATTTATTATACAGATTTCAACCCAAAGACAAACGGATATGTCCGTCAAGATGGTATAAAGGTGAGTCAAACCTATACATTATCAGACCAAATTTCATCAAGTAGTATTCGCGCCTCCCAATCCTACTCTCCGTGTATAACCATTAAGATGAATGCTGGATACACGGATAAAAATGGAATTATCTATAATAACTATGGCACTTATCTGATGAGAAAGTATTTTGAAAATACGAATTCTTTCAGAAACACCTATCAATTCTTACATGATATTTGCCCTGGTTTCTATTTCGAGATTACAAACGGGCTTGGCTCAATCGCCAATATTAGCACTGCGCAAATCAACATGTTCTACAAATATAACAACGGAGATACTATTAAGACTGTAACCACAAGTTTGATGAGCACAGAGGAGGTTTTACAGATGACCAACTTTAACATAAATTCTTCGCAACTTCAACAACTTGCAGCTGAATCTGGACATACTTATCTCAAGACCCCTGCTGGCTTATTCACAGAACTCACTTTGCCTATTAATGAAATAATAGCAAACCATGCCCATGACAGTATCAATTCGGCAAAAATAGAACTGAAATGTATGACTAGCTCCTCAGCAGGTGACTACAAGTTGGATATTCCACAAAATGTCGTCATGCTTCCGTCTGACAGTCTCACTTCATTCTTTGCTAAAAAACATATCATAGACAACAAGACATCATTCTTAGCGTCCTACAATCCGTCAACCAACAGCTATCAATTTAATAACATTGCTGGAATCGTCAACTTGTATGCAAAGCAAAAAACAACAAATACGATGAGTGGAAATTGGTCCAGGGTTGTAATAGTCCCAGTAGAATTGGGAACCTCAACAAACAGTAATAACACAAAGATTATCACAAAAATCTCGCATTACATGGGATTGGGAAGTGTAAAACTTATTGGCAATAACGCTTCCGACCAAATTAAGATGCCAATTGTCTATAGTAAATTCAATGGCAGATAACTATTTAGAAAATCATTACGAAGAATATGAAGCTAAAAAGGCTGAATGGATTCGTAAGAAGAAGCATTTGAGAAAAGCCCAGAGAATTAGGATTAATAAACCTGTGGACGAATCTTTATAGTATAAAGTAGGGATCACATCAAACCCTATTTTTTTTGGCACACCATTTGCAAATATGTTTAAACGAGATATTTAACCTTGATTTTAAAAGAAAGGTGTATAAGACAATGATAAATCAATTTTCCCCAAAAGTATCAGAAGTTCTCTCATTCAGTAGAGAGGAAGCAGAGCGGCTGGCAAGTATGTCAGTAGGTCCTGAGCATTTACTTCTTGCGATATTAAGAGAGAAGACTGGTCCTATCTCTAATATGTTTTCAAGACTACATCTAAATCTTGAAAATCTCAAGAATCAACTGGAAGAGAAAGTAAAAAATGAGAATAATGGTAAGATGCTGATATCAACTGACATGCTTCTTAATGAAAAAGCCAATAATATTCTCAAATTAGCAGTCTTGGAAGCTCGCAGTCAACATACTCAAACTGTTGACACCCAACATCTTTTGTTAGCAATACTGCGTGATAATGTTAATAATGGTGCTAAAGAAGTATTGGAAAACAATGACCTTGACTATAAAACGGCCCTAACTCACCTTCAGCAGAAAGCAAATCAAGCACAAGACGGTATTGACATGGCTGGAGAGGAAGAAGAGGAAGACCCAGAACTGAACTCAAACGTCAATATGAATTCTGCAAGAACAGCTCAGGCCCCAAAAACAAAGTCTAAAACTCCAATATTAGATAATTTTGGAACTGATCTTACATTAGCAGCAACAGAAGGAAAACTTGACCCAGTTGTAGGCAGAGAGAAGGAAATCTTACGTATCAGCGAGATTTTGGGGCGAAGAAAGAAAAACAATCCTATTCTTATTGGTGAGCCTGGGGTTGGCAAAAGTGCAATAGTGGAGGGATTGGCACAGCTTATCGTTAAACATCTCACCTCACCTGTTCTATTCAACAAGCGCATGGTGACACTGGACATGACAGCTATCGTTGCTGGCACGAAATATCGTGGTCAGTTTGAAGAACGTATCCGTGCACTTATAAAAGAAATCGAGCAGAACCCAGATTTAATAGTATTCATAGACGAAATTCACACACTGATAGGCGCGGGATCAACTCCGGGTTCTATGGATGCGGCAAACATCCTGAAGCCCGCACTGGCAAGAGGAACTATTCAGTGCATTGGTGCCACGACACTTGATGAATATAGGAACTCCATTGAGAAAGATGGAGCTTTAGAAAGACGATTTCAAAAGGTTCTTGTTGAGCCCACGACACCCGAAGAGACACTACAGATTCTTCATAATATCAAGGACCGTTATGAGGACCACCATCATGTAAACTATACTGATGATGCAATAAACGCATGCGTCAAGCTCACCGAAAGATACGTTACAGACCGTTCATTCCCCGACAAAGCTATTGACGCATTAGACGAAGTCGGTTCACGGGTGCATCTGCAACATGCTGAAGTTCCGCTGGAAATAATAAATATTCAAAAGGATATTGAGGCTACACAGGAAAAGAAGCAAGCAGCAGTCAAAAACCAGAACTTCGAACTTGCAGCAAGTTTCAGAGACCGACAAACAGAACTAGAGCGAAACCTAAAAGAGGCTCAGAACAAATGGCTTAATGGTGAAACCAGTGACCGCATAGATATTACAGAGGACCATGTTGCTGACATTGTTTCAGTCATGACTGGTGTGCCTGTGAAACGTATTAAGGATGGTGATGGGAGTCGCCTGAAGAACATGGCATCTGATTTGAAAAAAGAAGTCATTGCCCAAGACATTGCTATTGATAAAACTGTCAAGGCAATTCAGAGGAATCGAATTGGCTTGAAAGCACCCAACCACCCTATAGGAGCATTTATGTTTCTCGGACCTACAGGAGTAGGAAAAACTTATTTAGCGAAGAAATTAGCAGAAATAATATTCGGATCTCCAGATGCTCTCATTAGAATTGACATGAGCGAATATACCGAAAGTTTCAATACATCACGACTTATCGGTGCTCCTCCTGGATATGTAGGTTACGATGAAGGTGGACAATTGACAGAAAGAGTCAGAAGGCACCCCTACTCAATTGTTCTACTTGATGAAATTGAAAAGGCTCACGGCAACGTATTCAACATGTTGCTTCAGGTGCTTGACGAAGGTAGATTGACTGACGGAAATGGACGATTGGTAGATTTCCGCAACACCATCATCATCATGACTTCTAATGCCGGTACCCGCCAATTGAAGGAATTCGGACAGGGAGTTGGATTTAATGCCGTCAATCTCAATGGACTCTCACGAGATGAGAAAGACAAAGAACGTGCAAGGTCCATTATTCAGAAGAGCCTTAGCAAACAATTTGCTCCTGAATTTTTAAACCGTCTTGATGAGATTATCACTTTCGACCAACTTGATTTAGAAGCTATCAAGAAGATTATCGACATCGAATTGAGAGGACTTTTCAAACGTATGAAAGACCTTGGATATAACATGCAAATAAGTGACAAGGCGAAAGAGTTTGTTGCTACCAAAGGTTATGACGTTCAATTTGGTGCGCGACCATTGAAACGTGCCATTCAGACATATATTGAAGATGGTATCAGCGAAAAAATTCTTTCTGGTGAGCTCAAAGAGGGTGAAACGATTTCAATAGGCAAAAATCCAAATGCCGAAGCATTAACCTTCAAATGAGAAATGTTAGGAAAATAGTTGATTTTACAAACAGTATTATCAGTATTCTGGTATAATTATAAAAGCCTCGGTCAAGCATCTGCTTACCAAGGCTTTCCCCGTATCAAACAATTTTGAAATAACTAAGGTCCTGTCAAAAGGCATCCAATTACAGTACTGTTACACATGATTCAAACTCCCATTAATAGCTTCCATCCCCCCAAGTTGAACTTTACATAATCGCTCAGCAAAGCATCTTGTTCATTCGATGTCATCTTTTCGTTTACGACTAATTCTTTTAGTATAGAAGCCCAAAACTGACACAACAAAGGCAGAAAATGCTTTGAAAAATTGACTTGTAAATGAGGATATTTACCCTTCATAGTCGCTAAATATCGCTCACCATCACGAAGCTGCGCCTCTATAAATCGGTCGAAATAATGCTCCAATGATGTGCCTGCGGTCTCAACTATCATTAGTTTGAGTTCACTCCGATAGGGAACAATAAACGAAACAACCAAATTTTTCATCATGTAGAAATATTCCTCGTACTCAAAAACATCGGTTGTATTGTAGAATGGAGACCGTCCTGTGCGACGATATTCCTCATAAGCCTTCAACATAGGCGCAAGAATAGCCTTCAACAAATCGTCCTTGCTATTGAAATAATTGTAAATATTTCCTACGGCTACACCACTTTTCTGGGCAAGTGTCTGCATTGACGTTTTCTTTACACCATTTTTAAGAAACTCGTCTCTTGCCACGGTCAACAGCAAATCGCGTACATTATTTTTCTGCTTCTGCATTCCTTTCTTTCATTTTTGGGATTGTCGATCAAACTTTTCACCAATATGTAACTTCACCACACGCTGATTGAAATGCATATAGAAGTAAGGCAGCCTGTAGAGCAGCCTCAGCAATAAGGGATATTTACCTTCATCATAGTCGCTCATATAGTATTCCTTTTCCATTCTAAGAGCCGGATGCCAGCTTTCCATATCGTTTGTATGCAACAACGACCATTTGAACTCTGCGTTCTTCTTCATCTTTTTGAGTGCATCGTGCTGTTTGGAATGTTTCAAAGCTGTATAGGCAAGCATGTCAAAGAGAACAGTTGCATTCTGTAGTTTGGTGCAGAGATTCTTGAAAAAAGCCTCTACCCTTTCAGGTTCGAAGTACATCAGCACACCTTCAATGATGATAAGCACAGGTTTTTCATAGGTTTTCACACGCTCTATCCAGCTTTCATCGAAGAGCGATGCCGCAATATAGGTATTGCATTCAGTTTCATGGAGAAACTTTTTTCGCAGCTTTATGGCTTCTTCCAAATCAAGATCAAACCAATGTGCAACCTTCGGACTGCCGAGTCGTTCGTAACGTGCATCGATACCTGCCCCCAACTGTATGACGACAGCATCGGGATGTTCGGCAAGGAAAGCCGTAACCTCTTGGTCGATCAGCTTCGCCCGAATGCAACATCCTACTTGTGAGGCCTTTGCCTTTCTGAATTTTGAGAAGTCATAATCAATCTTTTGCATGATTTCGACCGCTTTGTTATCCACTAACAACGCATCTTTCCGCATTGTTTCGGTAGCTTTTGCCCACAACGGAATGAGCATAGTCTCCGGAACAGCGTTCAATTCTGATATCATCCTCTCCATAATCGTTTGTAAATAATGTAAGCAAACATTGAAAAACAAGGCTGCAAGAAGCCCATTTTTGCAGATAAAAGCTTCCGATTATCCATCTCCTGATGCCCTTGCAGCCTGTTATCACCTATCGGACATAGCTGTAAAAGAGACTTGGATTGCCCTTTACCTGCATGACAGGACCCTTCACCTCCTTCGTTTCAGGGCGATAGGTATAGAAGCCGTTTGCTTTCTTGTTAGCACTTCCAAAAACAATAAGGTCTTTGTATTTGCCAATGGCAATGCCTTGTGGATTGGATATCTCCATCCCTTCAATCCGCTCGATAGTCTTTCGGGCAAGATCAATGACCACAGGAACATTAGACAGACAGACATAAGGATTTGTCATGGCATTCGGGTCCAAAGCATAGACGTTGGCATAGGCATAGAGTTTACCATTACCACCGTACAAAATAGTGGACATAAATTCTCCTTTCAGCCCATTAAGTCCGGCTATTTCAGTCTTATCGAAACGAATACAATAATTCGGGTCAATCTCATCTGTGCCGTTTTTAATACGGGCTATACCACCGGGATAGTCAGGAATAAAACCAAAAGAACCGATACAATTAATGTATATATCCTTGTTTTCATCCATAAAGATGGAATTAGCATCCACCGGACGGGTGGCAAAGCTCAACCCCAATGTCTTGTTTACGATATGTTTCTGCAGTTCATCCGTCTTCGTGTCTATCATTGCCAACTCTATGCTCTTCTCGTTTGGCATCCATTGTGCATTCATCTGGTTCAGTCCCACATAGAGTTTACCGTCCCTGATTATCATGGTGGAAGGCGAAACATTGGTTCCCTCATGCTTCAGCGAGTTGAGGTCGATGTCTTTTATTTTGGTCATTGTCGTAGGATTGAACACCCTCACCATGCCGATACCTTGCATGCTAAGATAGGCTTTGCGCTCGTTCAGCTCCACGACATTGGCTGCTTGTGCGCCGGCAGGAATGGGAAGTGCGCCTTTCTTCACCCAATTTCCCTTTGCATCGATATTGTAACGCACCACTTCGGCTTTGGAGTTGCCCATATAGTCGGGAAAAGAATAGATGTTTCCGTTGGGCAATGCGATCGGTGTGATACCGAAACCGGTCGGCACAGCATGTTTGTTGTCATACGTTCCGGGCAACATATCGGCCAGCGACTGCATATATACCGTTCCACTATTGCCTTCCGGGTTGGTAACACCTGTTGCAAACACAATGCCCTTGAAGGCTGTTTCGGGTGTGGGGGGAACAGGATTAGGTGTGGGTGTGGGGTCGTCTTTGCCGCAAGAAGCAGCCAACAAGGCCAAAACAATGGCGGGAAGAAATGTTTTAATTTTCATATTTAATTGTTTTTATGGAACATTCTTTCAGGGAATGTTCGTGGTTATTTGAATAAGTATCTCAGTTTGAAAGCTACGGAGCGTCCTGGAAGCGGTCGGTTCAGTTCGGAGAGGATGCGTCGATTGCCCACATTCTTCACCTTGAAAGTCAGCACCCACCGGTCATTGCAGAAACTATGCTCAATGGCTGCATCCATATTCAGCGAAGTTGGTATTTTCCTTTCCTGATATTTGCTCATCTCAAAATCATAAAAATACTGATGAATGTAAGACGCGTCAAAGAGTATTCGGGTGTTTTGCTGCCTTCCTCCAAAAAGGTTCTCCTTGTGAAACTCAGTTCCGAAATTTGCCAAAAGATAGGGAACATTCGGAATACGCATCGCCTTTGTAGGATTATCGACATCGGTTCCAGGTATTTTGCTGCGCACATCGCGCAGGTCCTGATAGGTGGCATTGGCATAAAGATAGAGTATCGGACATACATCGACTTTTGCTTCTACCTCTACTCCCATAGTGCGCACACTGCCGAAATTGCGATAGCGTGCCATCGTCGGTATCATATCGGGGGTGAAACGTATCATGTCTTCCAGACGATTGTAGAACAATCCGACTTCGCATTCAACGATTCCTCCATGCCTTTTCAGTTTTCGATAGAGTGTACCGAGATTGAAGCCACTTGTACGTTCAGGCTTCAAAGCTGGAGAGGGAAGAATAGAATAACCATTTCCGATAAGTTCCTCATTAGTAGGTATGCGCACTTCCGAGTTGAACGAAGCTTTAACCATCAGTTCTTTGGTAAGCGTATACCGTAAGGCATTGCTGAAGCCGAAATAGTTTTTTGCCACTTTTACTGGTTCTGGTTCGTTTATTGCAAACACATCTATACTTCGAGAATGCGAGGAAAAGGAAAAATCCTTCAATGTAAAAGCATTCTGAAACTTCCCATCGAAGAGCGAAAGGTCATAGGATAATCCTACGGTAAGATTGTTCATCGTACTCGGAAAGTTTGCATTGAACCCCAATGCCTTGTTCATCAACAGGTCTTCAGGATGCAATGCCGTGCGGTTGGCATAGATATTCAGGTTCAACGAATGATGCAAATCTATCGTGTAACCCAAGTTCAGTTTCCCTACAAGGTCTTTGGAGCGATTGTTTCCGTCTGAGGGATGATTTCCCTGCTCTCCCCCATACGATGATACTGGTGGTAGGCGATTGCCGTCCCAATCGTAGCGACACATGGCTTGGTCGTGCAAACCGTATTTCCCATATACAAATCCGAAGTCAAAATCGAAATCCAATCCATCAAGGAAGAAATTTTTCCGCTTCAAATTGACTGCAGATACAAAACTATAGGAGTCATTGTAGGCTTCTCTCACATTCATGTCAATACCTTGCACTTCCTGCTTGGTCTTCATCAGTACCAACTCCAACTTTACTTCGTCAAACCACCATCGGGTAGCCTTCACCGAAAAGCCACCCGTCAGTTTTCTGAAACGGTCGTGATCGCGTTCTACAATGCGGTCATCGAGGTTGGAAAGCTGCATCTTGTAATTGTTTCCGGCATACGTATAGAATCCACCGATACCGAACTGTAGCCCCGATTTCCTGTCAGTGCGCTTGAATATCGTGGAAATCTGGTGCGTGTTGAACGAACTGATTTCGTAAGAAGCATCGAAATATACAGGCGGATATTCCTTCAGCACAACATTCACTGCACCACCCAAAGCCGAACCACCGAATTTATACGGTACAATTCCCTTATAAACCTCTATACGCTCTATCATATTCGTGGGAATATCATTCAGCGCAACAAAGTTTCCGATTTGTCCCAAAGGAATCTCATCGATAAACATCCCCATACGCTTACCTTCTAATCCTCGCACAGAAATACGCGAAGCGCTGCCTATTCCACCCGTATTGCGCACGGTTACACCTACGGTTCTTGCCAAAACATCATTGATATTGGATGCCGTTCCTTGCAACTGCTGCTGTCCGATGACGGAAACAGGCATCCCTGACTCTTTCAATTTGCGTATTTCACTGCGAGTTGTTACCGTAACACCTTGCAACTCATAATCGACAGATTGCAAGCAAATATCAACCCTTATACTGTCACACACTGAAATTCGCTTGACCATAGGCTGATAGCCAATAGATTTAAAGTGAAGATTTACATTTTGTGGCTTTGGAAGCTGTATCACATAGTTTCCATGTGCATCACTAATCACTTTTTTCTTTTCTGAGAAAAAAACATTAACTCCAGTAAGGGGGTCACCGCTTGTATCGTCGGTTATCGTTCCATAAACCACTGCTTTTTGAGCAGTACTCTGAGTTGAGACGGCAAACAAAAAAAAGATTATCAGCCAGGAAAGCAAAAACGAATAATGGTCAGAAATATTCATAAAAAAAAATCCGCAATCCATTAAGCGGACTTCATTATAGTTGGTAGCAGATTTTACTCTGCTTCGACTTAAAAGTATATTCATAAATAGAATTAGTGTTTAAATTCGGTTGCAAATTTAAGAGGTTTTCATTGTTTCCACAATACCCATAATTAGGTAAATTGGTAAAACTACAATTATTAATTCCGCAACTAACTCTTAAATCCAAATCGGGTTCATAGAACTGAAAGTGCACATTCTATATTGATAAATTTGATTCCATCAGCATTGATTTGATCATCAGCATCTTGTCTGAGGGCAATAAAACAAAATTTAAATTTGAACTACTTGCCGTTAGGCGTTAAAATAATCATGTGCTGTTGCAATTCAGAAGATGAGCTATTGAATAGTGAAAGCTTACCTATCATCTTGGCAAAGCTTAGCTTTTACTAATAGGTTATTACAGCGCTGATTACCAACCACATATATGACATCGTTCTATACCAAACCTCTAAGCTTACAATAAGAATTTCAATAAATAAAAAGATTGCATAGCATAAGAAGTTTATCACTTAGAAAAGCAAACATTTATATTGCTGTCCGGTAAAACTCAAAAAAGACATAATGATCCTGCTCGAAGCGTAATTTCAAACGTATGGACGGTTTTTTGAGTCAGTGACTGTTTGACTGTATGCCATATTAAACGAAGTTCTTAACTTTTCTCCCAAAAGCTCTTAAGCTTTTTCGGAAAAACATAAGAGCTTATTTATGCCCATCCACTTACTTTTTAGGAAAAACTTTTCTATCCTTGAGAGAGGTTGCCTAAGATGACTACCTTTTAAGGGGAACCTATGTTTCAAAAGCTGGTAATAAATACGAAACTTTTATTTCAAAACCTTCTTTAGTTTGCGAATTGCTTTATCTCTAATCTGTCGAACTCTTTCTCTTTTAATATCCATCATTTCACCAATTTCAGCCATTGTATAATGTTCGTTGTCTTTTAGTCCAAAATATAAACTTATTACTTTTCGTTCTCTTGCATCGAGTTGACCAATTCCTTGTGAAATCTCACTACTTAATAACTGTTTGGTGAGATTTTCGTCAGCATGGGGAGAATTAACATTCTCCAGTATGTTTTGTAGCGTAAAGTTGTTGTTACTGCCTACGGGCACAGGTTGATCAAGCGACAAGGCGCGTACTGGCTGGCCAGAGTTCCTTTTGTCAGCCTTAATAACTTTATATTCAATTGTCTGTTCCTTTAGGGCTTTCTCTATGGAATGACGAATGTAAGGTGCAGCGAAATTTACGAAACGAGTTCCTTTGTCACCATCAAATTTTTGTGCAGCATGCATCATACCAATATTGCCTTCGCTAATTAAGTCGTCTTCACTTAATCCTTTGTTTCTGTATTGATTAGCAAGATATACGACAAACTTAAGGTTCGCTTTAGTAAGTTTCTCCAAAGCTCTGGCATCACCTATTTTTGCTTTAGCAGCAAGTTCTCTTTCCTCTTGGTCTGTCAACAATTGTTCGTGTGAAATTTCTTCTATGTATCTATCGTTAGCTGCCATAATAGTTGAAAGTTAGATGGTTATTAATAATATTTGTCTTTATCTCTTATTATCTACATTAGATTCGGTAATATCAATATTTACTTTCTTGTTGCGTTTGATAAGCCATTTTAAGGAGTAATAAAGAATTGCTAAAATTACTAATCCTATTATAGTAATTTTGATATACTCTCCATACTCTAAAATTTTATTATTCAATTGTTCCTCTGGAACAAAAGAATGCAGATAGTACCCTAAAAGAGCAAGGATGGCATGCCAAACGCCAGCTCCGATAGTCGTATAAAGCAAAAACGTCCAATAATTCATCTTTGCCAGTCCCGCAGGAATTGAAATGAGATGTCTTATTCCAGGTATAAGCCGCCCTGTTAATGTAGCCACAATACCATGATTGTAAAAATATTTTTCGCTCTTTTCGACTTTTTCTTGATTAAGCAAACACAAATGCCCGAATTTGCTGTTCGCAAACTTATATATTAATGGTCGTCCCAAATACCAACCTGCCCAATAATTAATTGATGCTCCGCAGGCCGCACCTGTTGTTGCGAAAAGGATTACCAGCCAAATATTCAGATTCCCCCCTGCAGCATGATATGCAGCTGGTGCCACTACCAGCTCTGATGGAACTGGAATAACAGTGCTTTCTAATAACATCAATAAAAATATAGCACCATAATTAAGCTGTGATAGGAGAGTGGAAATAAAACCCATAAAATATTTTTACTTTTTGTTTATAATTAATTTCTATATCCTTGGAAAGATATTATAAAATATTAAGACCATCTTTCATATCCGTATTAATCAATGAATAGTCTGGTAGGAAATAAGGATAGTCTTTTGGCTGTAAACCCTTTGGATAAAGGTCGCCCAGCAAATCCATACATTCTATCTCATTTATCTCAATAGCATTTCTTAAATATTGAGAATATTCCTCATTGTAGCCTAACTCAAAGCTGCAACGAGCCAAACAAGCATAACCGTAAATCCAATCATTACTTGTCTTAGGTAAATATTTACTCAACAGTTGGAATGCACAATTTATGTAACCATTATCAAACGCAGACATAGCTATATGCACATAAGTTTCTGCTTTTGATTTTGACAGTTTCAAAGCTTCATGAAAAAATTTATATGCTTGATCTATGTTATTTAACAGTAGGTAGATATGGCCTATTGTTACATTTATAATGTGTGAATCACCTAGATTGCAAACTTTAATGTATTTCTGATAAAAAACCAAAGCGTCTTCATAATTTCCTAAACTGAACAATCCATTGGCTTTGTTCAACAACGCTTCTTCATCATCTGGATTTATTGCTAAAGAATACTCACTTGAAGTGATTGATTCTTGATAGTTGCCACTTTGAAACTGACTCTGAGCTAAATAATTCCAATAAACATTTGAATAAGGGTCGGTATTTAGCAGATCATTCAAAATGCTCTCACTATCCTTGTATAGCCCACGATTTGTAAGCAGCCGAGCTTGCACTTCTTTATACTGGCTGCTTTCTTTTTTGTGCGAAATGGAAAGCCATTGCTCAGTAAAGTCATCTTGATTATAATCAGCAAATAGGTTAGCAGCATCTAGGATAAAATCTTCTTTTTCGTATTCATCAATAAAAGCCAAACGCTCTTTAAGACATAGATTGGCCTCTTTGAAATTTCCTTTGACTATTAGAATTTCGGCTTTCAGATATACAAACTCAAAATCTGTCTTTTCAACTATTTCGTCTGCTAATTCTTCGGCTTTCTGGAGATCATTCTCTACCAAAAGTGCAAGTCTTGACAAAAAGGCAAGAGGAGATGTGGAACCGGGGAAAATATCAAGTGCATAATTGGCGGCTTGATAAGCCTTTTCTACATCTCCTTTTAAGTGGTAGTACTCGGCAACGTCTGTCAGTTCCTCAGAATTGAGAAAACTGACAATTCCTGATTTGCCGAGTTCTTCATATTCATGAAGAATACGCTTAAATTTGTCTGATCTATAATAGTTGTCCAAACCTACGTTTTTTCTTGTCACTTTTTGATAGTCTTTGACCAGGTATCTTTTAGTCCGACCGTCTTATTGAAGATAAGTTGGTCATCCGTAGAGTCTGGGTCAAGCATAAAGTAACCAGTTCTTTGGAATTGTAGATAGTCTCCCGGATGCATTTCTGTCAGGAAAGTCTCTACATAACAGTTCTCATGCAGCTTCAAGCTATTGGGATTAAGTAGCTCGCGGAAATCCCGATCATCGGCAGAAGGATTCTCAACCATGAAAAGACGATCATACTCTCTAATTTTTGCTTTTACACAGTGGTCTGCACTAACCCAGTGGAGTGTTCCCTTGACTTTACGATTGGCACCCTCCATACCACTTTTGCTATTGGGGTCGTACTCAGCCTGTATCTCAAGGATATTTCCGTCAGCGTCCTTTGTACATCCTGTACACATTATGATGTAAGCGTTTTTGAGTCTAACTTCTCTACCCGGTGACATACGGAAGAATTTCTTAGGAGCATCTTCCATAAAGTCTGCTCTCTCAATCCATAAGTTCTTTGAGAAAGTAATAGCATGCGTTCCTTCATTCTCTTTTTCAGGATTATTAATTGCCTCCATTTCTTCTGTCTGTCCTTCAGGATAGTTTGTTATAATGAGCTTTACAGGGTCAAGGACAGCGCTTACTCGTGTGGCCCTCTTGTTCAAATCGTTGCGAACTGCCGCTTCCAGTAAAGCAACATCATTGAGTGCGTCAAATTTAGTATAGCCTATCGAACTAATAAATGCCCTGATAGATTCAGGAGAGTAGCCGCGTCTGCGCATTCCACAAAGAGTTGGCATTCGTGGATCATCCCAACCACTCACAAATTTCTCATCAACAAGTGTATGTAGTTTACGTTTAGACATCACAGAATATGTCAAATTCAATCTGTTGAATTCGATCTGACGTGGACGGTTATCATTAAGATTGTCTGCAGTGTTGTCATATTCTTTGAGAAAATCTATGAGCTTATCATAAAGAGGACGGTGAGGCACAAATTCCAAAGTACAGATTGAATGTGTGACTCCTTCGAAGTAGTCGCTCTGTCCATGGGCAAAATCGTACATTGGATAACAATGCCACTTTGTTCCAGTTCGATGATGTGGAGTATGGATAATGCGATAAATGATTGGATCACGGAAGTGCATGTTAGGATTAGCCATATCAAGTTTAGCTCGAAGAACCATGCTTCCTTCCACGGCTTCAGCAGTATTCATCTTATTGAAGAGCTCCAAGCTCTCTTCCACAGGCCTGTCACGATATGGTGAAGGTACTCCACCTTCAGTTGGTGTTCCTTTTTGTTTGGCAATAGTCTCAGAATCTTGCTCATCTACGTATGCCAATCCCTTTTTAATCATCCAGATGGCAAAGTCCCATAATTTTTCAAAATAGTCACTCGCATAGTATATGTTGCCCCACTTGAAACCCAACCAGCTAATATCGTGAAGAATATTTTCAACATATTCATTATTTTCCTTGCTTGGATTAGTATCATCAAAGCGTAGATTGCAAACTCCATTGTATTTCTCCGCTACCCCAAAGTCCATACAAATGGCTTTCGCATGACCAATATGTAAATACCCGTTTGGCTCAGGCGGAAAACGAGTTTGTATTCGCTTGCCATTTTTTCCTTCTGCAATGTCATCCTCAACAAATTGCTCAACAAAACTTAAGCTTCTTTTCTCTTCGTTCGTGTTTCTGTCTAACGTGTTCATATACTTCATATTTGTTTCTGATGCAAAGATAAGGATTTTTCTTGTTAATTTCTATTTTTACACTTTTATAATACATACGAAGTCATGAATAAACTCGAAAAAGATAAAAAAAATATGGATGATAGAAAAAAAGTTGCCAAAAAATTTGGAAGATATAAAAAAATGCCATACCTTTGCAATCGTTATCCTGAATACAATCTTTTTACCTTAAATGACTAATACCTATTGAGATTGAGTGCCCGTCGTTGAGAAACGTTGGGCATTTTTTATTTTATCACTTCATCTCAAAGATTATACAGGCATCTAATAATAATCAAAATTTTATAATGCTCATTCCGCGCGTACCAAATAAAAAAGTCTGCAAGCTTCGCTTGCAGACTTTTTTCGTAGTCGGTACGAGAATCGAACTCGTATGCCAAGATTGAGAATCTTGTATCCTAACCATTAGATGAACCGACCTCATAATTGGTTTTTAACCATCATGGTGCGGAAGGAGGGGGATTCGAACCCCCGGTACGCATAAGCGCACGGCAGTTTAGCAAACTGCTGGTTTCAGCCACTCACCCATCCTTCCAGTCAGGGCTCGTTAACCGAGTTGCCAAGCATTATTTTCAAATGCGGTGCAAAGATAGTGTTTAATTTCTATACTCACAAGTTTTTCCCGTCTTTTTTAATAAAAATGTGTAGTCACAATACTGTAAAGAGTCAACCTGCAAGTGCAATACTACGCATAATCTATTAACTCCAGAAAGAATGTATAAGAAAAATCACCCGTAATTCCAAAACAGACAGACATGGCAAGAGCTACGATACATGGAACCAATTTATGGAATTATGTTCTGCCAATTCTTGGGATGCAACTCGATTCGTGACATTTCCAATGGTCTAAATTCAGCCAACGCCAACCTGAACTATCTCGGAATCTGTCTTGGCCCCTTAATCTCAACGGTGGCTTAACCAGAATGTCAACAGGGACAGCATCGTATTCCGACGCATTTTATATACCCTGGTCACATATATCGGACATCAGGCGGGATGGCAACGTCCTAAATTCGGTTTAAAGATGTCAAACAAGCTGCTGGACTCATCACCATCACACAGACCAACATGGATGTACAAAGCAAGAAAAACCGCCTCACTTTATAATAAGCTTGGCGGTTTACCCAATTCCTAACAGTCAAATATCTAATATAAATATTTTAAAAATGAAATGATAAGTCAACACCTATCTGGAAAGGATTACCTAACTGTGCAAAAGTATATTTTGTACCGGTAGTGGAACTTTGCACCGCAAAAGTGTTAAACTTTGTATCGGTCAGGTTGCGAATCCAAAGATTCACATGCATAGGACCAAAGTCGGCATCAGCATGTACTCCTAATGTCGCATAAAAATTCTGTGCTACGGTATTCAGGTTGTCCCAATAGGTTCTGCCTTGTGCCGACAAATTGGCACCGACAGTCACCGCACGAAGATGGAACTTATTGGTTGGATCCAACAAGGCTGCGGGATCAACGTCTAAGCGGTAATCTGCATTTGCAGCTAATGTATGCTGTGGCACGAAAGGCACTTTGTTTTTCTTGTAATCAACAATACCAGCCTTGGTTGAATCTGAATATTCATCAAAACGAGCACTTGTGAAACCGTAACTTAAAGTATAGGAAAACTTGTCCTCCAGAGCCTTACCATATACCGAGGCCTCAATACCGCATGAGTGGCTGCGGCCTGCATTAGTCATCATACGCCCGAATCCATAGTTTCCTGCCATAACAGATAGCTGCTGATTTCGAATCTGCATATAATAGGTTGCTACATCCAAATGCATCTGACCACCAAATAAGTTCAGGTGAGTTCCTATCTCATAATTCCAACTTGTCTCCGGCTTGTACTCGATTGTTCGGGCAATGTTTGCATAATATGCCTCGTCGTGCTGAATATCTAGGTCCTCTAACTGCTTTTTTGAGGCTTTTGAAATCTCAGTCTGCAACACATCAGAAAACATTTGGAAATTATATCCTCCAGCCCGATAGCCCTTCGCCCAAGATGTATAGACGTTGCTTCCGTTGTTGAGGCGATAAGTCAGGCCAATCTTGGGAAGAAACTGATTAAAATGATTACTTTCATGATGCGACAGCGATGATGTTATGGTTGGAGTTACATGCACGCCTAAGGCATTCTCATCCATTAGGACTCGGGCCGACGTCGCATAGTCGATAGCTACCTGCGAATAGTCGTAACGAAGTCCCAGTGTTGCGACAAGATGATCAGTGATATCAAAATTGCTTTCATGATATACACCTAAATTGAATCTTGGTGTTCGAAAGATGCCAGGTATGGTTTGCATATTAACTTTGATCGTACACCCTCCAGCAGCCTTGATCATTGCGGCAACCTGAGCCAAGGCCTTCTTCATAGCCTCGTCAAAAGGCATTCCTGAGTTTACGAGTCCTTCAGCAATTCTCTTGGCCATAGCATTGAGCATTCCAGTATAGGCATAATTCGTTATCACATTGGAGAGATAATCATTCATCCCCTTGTTGAAATATACTGGTCCATCTGTTCTCAGCCACTGGTATGACCCGAAAGCGCCGAATGTCCAATGCCACCTACTGTTATGCTTGTTCTTGATTGTCAATTCCTCTGTCAATGAATTCTGGAGCTGACGTTGTTCAAGGTGCATGAAATCCTGCGGTAAATAGTCGATATCCATCATCATATAATCGTTGAGGAACTGCCAACTCAACATTGAGTTCAGCACGAAGGAATTGCCATTGTATTTGATGCCAACTCCTGTGTTTAGCATATTCCTACGATAGTTGCTCTGGCGATTCTGATTAGGAGCCTGAGTTCCAGCCTTCAGCTTATAATAAGGTGAAGTTATATCAGCCGTGGCAATTTGCTCGTCAGAAACTATCTGTCCGTAGGGGAATCCGTTCTGCCTTACATATTGATAATCAGCTATGAAACTAAGGTTCAACTTGGCATTTGGATTCCAAAGAAGTCTCCCCTTTCCTCCAAATTCGTTGAAAAGATCAGCATGTTCACCGTTAAATAGGTTTCTGAAGAAACCGTTCTGCCCATCATAGAAAGCTGATAGCGAAAGGGCCGTTTTGTCATTCAGCTTCGTAGAATGACCAACTTCAATCTTACGCCAAAATTTACTACCTAAAGAAAGCGTTAAATCTGTTCCACTATATTCAAATGGGTTCTTGCTGTAAATGCGAATGAGGCCTCCCTCTGTGTTCATCCCATATAGAGTACCTTGTGGACCACGCAATACATCAATGCGATCTATATCGTAAGTGTGAAAGTTAAACGCACTCTTGCTCTGTATTGGCATCCCATCAACATAGATTCCAACAGCCGGAGAATTAATTCTCGAACCTATTCCACGCACATACATCGAAGAAGTCAACCTGCTTCCATATTCAGGCATCGTAAACGAAGGAACGAAAGCAGATAATTGGCTAAGCCCCTGAATATTAAGGCTCTTTAGTTGCGATCTGTTAAACGACGTACTGCTTAACGACTGCTGACGAAGGCGGAATGCTTCCTTAGGCTGGTCGTAAACATATACTTCCTCAATATCATAAACACGTGAAGAGTCCTTCAACACATCATCAGCCACAGCTCGCATTGAGGCGGGGAATAATGATGCGCATAAGAATGCAAAAATGATTTTATTCATTATATTCTGTTAATGTTATCTTAAGTAGAGCTTAACAGATGCAAAGGTAGGCAGAATAAATTGAACCGACAATCCTTATTTGTTATGAAAGTTTAAAGAGAAAATGGACCGTAACGCAATAAAAATATCATTCGTTAATGATACCGCAATGTGGGCAACGACCCTTGCGATGGAGACGCATGCCACAATTTCCGCACAGGTATGTGTCGCTATGCCTGCGAAGCCACACCCTGATGGAATAATAAATATAGACCAGAAGTAAGGCATAGCCGATAAAATACAAGGTGAGAACTGAGAATACTATATAATTGACAGCACAGACTGCTGCCAGTCCACACATATAAAGTACCGCATCGCCCGATTTTAACAGTCGTCTGATATCATCAAATGCGGCAATAGCAATAATCAACATTGCCCAAACAAGGACTAAGAATACGTTCAATAGCATTGGTTGGGAGAATGGATTGAGCGAAGGATGGAAATAAAACTCTCGCCAAGTCTCAGGGGCGAAGAGCTGGATGCTGGCATAGAAAGTGGCAGATGCCGCCACAATAATCGCCAAAAGCGTAGGATAGAACGAGTTGATGTCATTGAAATGTACTATCTTCGCATTGCGTTTGAGAATCTTACGCATCAGATAGCCAACAGAAATCAATGATATAACAACTAAAAAGATTATCAAGTGAGTGTTCGAGAACATGGAAATGAACTGAGAAATGGGGTCATCTGGATCAACTTTCTTCAACAGCCGCCCTTCCCTTATCCAACCGAAGGCAAAATTTTCTGTGGCTATTTGCACCCAAACAGAATCGATACTGTCATTCGGAATAATGCGAATATCGGCTACGACCAACGACTTTCCCTTTTTTACAGCAAAGGAATCTGTCGCTAAATTATTAACAGCTTCCTCTGGTTGCTGACGTATGAGCATCAGGGAATCAGCTCTCACCACAAAATTGAAGCCCTGCGAATAGTGGTGCTTTACCCTAAAAGCGAAAGAATCTACCCTATTAGCACTACCATGCCACTCAATGTGGTCGTTTTCCTGCTTATTCTTCAGCAAATCATTGCCAGAGAGGATGCGTTTGGATATTTGCGCCTCCTGCACACTGTCGGGAAGATTGAACGTCGATGGGGTTTTCTTATGATAACAACCAGCGACACCCATTGAAAAGACCAGTACAAGGCCCAGCGTCCAGAGAGTTCCAAGCACCCTTCGGACAATTTTCGAGCTGTTTTGTATGTTATGGCTGCTCATCATCAGCTTATTCGGCATATATATTCATTTGACAATACTTGCAATCAAACTCCAAACGGAAGCGTTTGCCACCACCCAGTACCAAGAACAGTGGCTCATGCCATGTCGGTTTCTTACCCCCATGAGCCACGCAATAACCCAACGAATAGCGAATGCAATGTCGGCACTGCATCAATATTGGGTCATTATCAACCATCTTACCCGCCTTTGTGTCAGTACATTCAAACGCGGGCTTCACGTTTTCCAATCCCTGTTTCTCATAAAACGCTCTGGCTTTCTTGTTAGAGATGTTGTAAAGATATGGGAAATGCCTGTATTGGCTTGGATTCACACAACCGAAGTCGTTCCTCGCCGTGCCACTATCATTGGGCGCTTGTATTGTATGATTAGATTTCTCCTTAGTGTCCACCAAAGATAGTTGGGCAAACCGCTCTACCACATTTCGCCTAAGGCCGGCCAACACGCTGCTCGGAACAAAAAAGCGGTCAGTTCCTGTCTCTATTTCCACATCATCACACGTGTAGATAGTATTCCCCAGCTTTGTGATTTGGCGGATAATATTATCCCTCTGTGGCTTTTGCGCTTCCTGATGTTCAAAGATCACGATACTGTCAGCCATCAAAGATTCTCCGTCTGTTTTACTCAACCCCATCTTTAATAAGAATCCGTTATCCGTCAGGCCAAATTTCATTTTCACATGTATCAGCCTTTCCGCTGTCTTACCACCGAGCTCTTTCTCGAAAGTCTGGTCCTGATTCCTATAAAGCACCATTCCCGGCCTCAAACCCTTCGGCATCTTGAACGGATAGAGCCTGTTGCCAACGGCACGGTTGACACGAAAGCCTTCCAGAGACTCGCTCTTCTCACCAATGTTAGCTCCATAATTGACAAAGCACAGTCCATCACCGTTGGCAAAACTTGCAGTTCCCGACACATTGAACGAGTCATGTCGCATCTCCTTTACTTTGCCAACATATTCTCCCAGTGCTTTTGGGGTGTTCGGTGAAAAGATATTCGGCTGACGTCCATTCACGAAGTAGCTGGTATAACCACGATTGAATGTCTTGTTTAAGTCTGGTGTGAAATGGTAATTTACCACTCCCTTTGAGGCGCGCCTGAACTCTGTAGGATATTTGGCTATAATTTCATTCAAGCGTTGACTGTAAGCCGAGACAACATTCTTCACATAGTTGGCATCCTTCAACCTACCCTCAATCTTGAACGAACAGGCGCCGGAACGCATCAATTCCTCCAAATTGTCTATTTGACACATATCTTTCAGCGAAAGAAGATAGCGGTTTCTCTCTATTACCTTACCATCGGCATCCTTCAGGTCGAATGCCATACGGCAGAACTGGGCACATGCGCCACGATTGGCCGACCGACCAAAACAATGTTGTGAGGCATAGCAAACACCACTATAACTCACGCAAAGTGCTCCATGAACAAAAACCTCTAACTCCATGTCCGGAACAGCCCTATGAATATCTGCTATTTCGTCGGCCGATAACTCTCTGGCAAGTACGACACGGTCAAATCCCAATGACTGCAACCATTGAACCTTCCCAGCGGTACGACTATCGCATTGCGTACTGGCATGGAACGCAATTCTCGCATGAAGCCTCTCCTTGCATTCCTTGAGCAATCCCATGTCTTGAATGAGCAACGCATCGACGCCTACATGCCCCAACTCTTCGACAAGTTGTAAGGTATCTTCTAATTCGTCGTCATAGATAATCGTATTGACAGTAACGTGAACCGTAGCGCCGAACTGATGGGCATAGGCACACAGCTTTCCAATATCGTCAACGCTATTACCGGCAGACTGTCGCGCACCAAACTTAGCCGCTCCGACATAGACGGCATCTGCCCCATGATCAATGGCGGCGATACCGCATTCCAAATTTTTGGCCGGTGCCAACAGTTCTATCGTCTGCATCTATATTATCGCATTTAAAACGGCAAAGCGTTGCCTAATGATAATCTATGATTCGCTCTTCAGGGAAAGAAAGCGCTTTGGCATTTCCCTATCTTTTTTATAATCTTCGCCCTAAACCTACCATCCGACTCACTATATACAGTCAGCAAGACGAATGCGAGGCAGTTCCTATGCAGCCAGTCCACATGGAAAAACTCCCATTCTTAGTCTTGGAATTTCTATCATATGCCAAAGTAGCTTGTAAGGCAATCCCTTTGCAAAGATAAGCATTAAAAAAGAGAATATGTATAAGTAGCTTACAAAAATTATTTTTATCTTTGCAACAACTATTCTACAATACCGCTCCCAATGAAAATTAAAGCCTGTTTTCTCATCTATGCCTCATTTCTCCTTGTATCGTGCAATCGCTCTGAGATACCATTCATGAACGAACTCGGACTCAATCCCGACTCACTCATCATAGACAGCATACCGCAGCCATACCCTTTAGGCTCATGTGGTCTGAAATTAACTGAAAGCCAAACAGAAAAATTGAAAGGGAAACTATTTGGAGATAGATACAACGACTACATTCTCTCGATACAAAAGTTTGACGACAACTACTTATTTGCCTATGCCAACCAAGGATTTGTGGAACTTTATCTCTACAATATGAAAGGAGAAACATTGGACAAAATGAGTTGTGGAACGTGGAATCATCAGAAAGCTGAGCCCACTGTGAAACAAGTTGTTTGTTCAACAGACAGCTTGGACAGACCATTCGGTGATTACAAGCGTTTGGACAAACATCACTTCTACGTTTGCTGTGTCAAAGATGAAGATACTATTAAATGGAATTACGCAGTAAAAACCGACCGCATACAACTGTTGAACAGACAAAGCACACGTCTAATAGCGACACCCAGCAGAGACATTGTAGCTTATCCATACTCTCAAACATACGAAGCCTGCCAGCTCATCAACGATTATAAGGAAGTCTTGCCAAAGGATATAATCTGTAAAATACCGGCATTGCCAAATCGATATACCTATAATCGTTTCGCATGGGGCAAAGACCTAACTCAGATATGGCAATGGATTTACGACCATAGGGGAAATGAAACGCTATCAGAAAGTAAATTCCACGCTTTCTATGATTGTACAAGGAACGAGAAAAACGCAAAGGACAGAGTCACCATTGAGGAGTTTGAAAAGGATATCAACAAAATAAAAGACAAGAAAGCCCGACAATATCTGCTGCGAATGGTAAGGGGATGGAAAGCAACCAACAACCCTTAAAAGAAGAGGCCACAACCAACTGACTTTCAACACAATAAAAACAAGACGACAAAAGGTCACCTATCATCTTGCAAAAGGTCAGCCATCACATCCCGAAAGGTGACCTATCACAGTGCGATAGCTGAGCTTCGCAGTCGTGAACGGCACGACTGGTCCAACAATGGCCTCGCATTATATGCCTTGGGGCACGGAGCTACATCATCGGATATAGAAATTTCTTACAGAAACCAACAAGTTGCTAACGAGCATTGGCTCAAACATGTCTTGCCCGATTTGCAAGAGAATATAAATAAAAGGAGCGTGTTAAAGAGTTACTTCAACACGTTCCTGGTTGTATTTTAATGGGCGAAAGGAACAAAATCAAAGCCCTGCAAATGGGTTTCAGCAGTCATTCGTTCCCAGCTCCCTTATCATTTACCAAAGGTTCAGACGCTGTTCCTCTGGCAAATACAACTTATCTGAAGGTTTTACGTTGAATGCCTCATACCATGCGTTAATGTGTGGCAAAGCACCGTTGACACGCCATTCGCCCAATGCGTGAGGATCGCTCTTTGTGCGGTTGCGGATTTCAGCATCGGTAATATTAGCTGCCCAAACACCAGCATAAGCGAGGAAGAAACGCTGCTCTGGTGTGAAGCCCAGTAAATTCTTTCCCTTCTTGCCCTTGGTTGCATTTTTCAATGCGTTGAATGCCACCATCAAACCTCCATGATCAGCAAGGTTCTCGCCAAGAGTGAGACGCCCGTTACCTTTCAGGTCTGGTAACACGTTGATATGGCTGAAGAAATCTGCAAATGGATCGGTAAGTGCCTTGAATTTGGCAGCATCTTCCTTTGTCCACCAGTCCTTCATGTTGCCATCCTTATCGTAATTACGGCCGCGATCATCGAATCCATGAGTCATCTCATGCCCGATAACCACACCAATAGCACCGTAGTTGAAGGCATCGTCGGCCTTAGGATCAAAGAATGGGTACTGGAGGATGCCTGCAGGGAAACAAATCTCATTGGTTGTCGGATTGTAGTAAGCATTAACGGTCTGGGGAGTCATGTACCACTCATCCTTATCAACTGGTTTTCCAGCCTTTTCCTCGATTTCAAGTTTGCTCCAGAACTTACGACAATTCATCACATTGTCATAATATGATTTAGATGGGTCGATAGTAAGTTTGCTCAAATCCTTCCACTTGTTGGGATAACCCACCTTCACATAGAAGGTTGAGAGTTTCTCAAGACCAGCCTTCTTGGTCGCTTCGCTCATCCACTCCTGTGCATTGATACGCTCAGCCAGGCTTGTCTGAAGGTTCTTTATAAGTTCCTCCATACGCTGTTTGCTACTTGCTGGGAAGTAACGCTCGCAATAAATCTTGCCCAAGGCCTCGCCCATCTGGCGCTCCACCTGAGAAGTAGCTCGCTTCCAACGAGGATAATCCTCCTTGGTTCCGCGCATAGTCTTGCTGAAGAAATTAAAAGACTCTGCACGAACGTCATCACTCAGATAACCAGAAGCTGAACATATGGCATCCCACTCCATACGGGCACGAAGCTCATCGGCAGTCTCTGTTTCGGTAAGTTTGTCCAAACCGGCAAGGAATGCAGGCTGACCAACGACCATTTCCTGAATGTATTCAGACTTGACGCCTTCAGCTTTGGCAAGTTTCTCCAACTGGATGTTAGGGTAGCTTTCCTTGAATTGAGCCAAAGTCATCTTGTTGTAGTTGGCTTCGGCATCGCGAAGCTCCGTTCTGCTCTTTGAAATGAGTGCCAATGAGGTCTCGAAACGTACGATTGCATCACGCTTTTGTTCAGCCTGCGCTTGTGTGAAGCCAAAGAGCTTGAACATATTCACGATATGTTGCTTGTAGGCATTACGGATATCGGTAGTCGCTTTATCGTTGTCGAGATAATAATCCTTCTGTCCGAGTGTCAATCCGCCCTGGTATATATTGAGGATATTCATCTTTGCATTCTTCTCATCAGCATCGAAGCTGTAACCCATCGGGACACCATAGCCATGGATGACATACTTGGTTTGGATTGTTCGAAGGTCGGCCAAGGTCTTAGCACCTTCCATCTCGTTGATTAACGGCATCAATGGTGACACACCTTCTTTGTTACGACGAACTGAGTCCATGGCGAGCTTATAGAAATCGCCTAACTTCTGCTCTATCGTTCCCTGCTTTGTTTTCTTCTTCAACAGCTCTGTGAGAATAGTGTTGATACGCTTGTTATTGTCCTCCTGTAACTGATCGAAAGATCCGAAACGAGAGAACGCTGCTGGTAGCGGATTGTTCTTCTGCCATCCGCCAGTAGCGAACTGATAAAAGTCATCGGCTGGCCGTACAGACTTATTCAGATTAGTCTCCCTAATACCAGCCTGGCCTTGAGCCATACTAACCAATGGGACAGATGCAATCATCATCATTGGTAACATTGCTTTGATTTTCATATTTAAAAGATTTAGAATAAAAAGCCCTCGAACACTGACCGATGTCTTCATCCCTGGCCTCCCTCCTATTAATGAAAAGGCTGTGGATGATCAATCCGATAGGACTTATTTACGTTATACTTACTTTTTTGATATTATTTCTTTATATAATCACTCTTCAATTATAGTCATTCCCCGCTTTAAATCATTGGAAAGATTATTGGATAAGACTTTCCAATTCCTCCGAAAGGTCCAGCCAGCGGTCATTTTCCTCGTCCAATCCCTTCTGGATCTCAGTGTATTCGGTCACAAGTTGCATATCACTGGCATTTTGTGGATTCATCAAAAGCTCGTCAAGCTCCGCCTTACGTGCCTCCATCTTTGCTATCTTCTTCTCTGATTCCTCAACAAAACGCTGCGCCTTGCGAATTTTCTTTTGTTGTTCCTTATGCTCTGCATACTGTTGCTTACCATTTGGGACATCGGAAGATGGCGCATTCGCAGTGCTCGGTTTATTAGACGTTTTGGGGGCCAAAGAGTTTATTGCGTCATTGATACTTTCCGCATTATGCGCCCGCAGATAATCATAGATTCCACCTAAATGCTCGCGGACTTTTCCGTTTCCAAACTCATAGACTTTGTCAACAAGTCCGTCTAAGAACTCACGGTCATGCGAAACGATGATAGCCGTACCGTCGAATGCCTTGATAGCTTCCTTGAGCACTTCCTTAGAAGGCATGTCCAGATGGTTAGTAGGCTCATCAAGTATCAAGAGGTTTACAGGTTCGAGCAATAGCTTAATCATTGCCAAACGAGAACGCTCTCCTCCCGAAAGCACCTTTACCTTCTTCTCGGATGTCTCCCCGCCAAACATGAAAGCTCCCAGCAAATCATTAATCCGCAAGCGCATGTCGCCCTTTGCCACCTCATCAATAGTCTGGAAGATGGTCAGTTCTTCATCAAGAAGCTGCGCCTGATTTTGAGCAAAATAGCCTATTTGTATGTTGTGGCCTACCTTCAGATGGCCGTCGAAGGGTATCTCGCCCATGATACATTTCACAAGAGTGGATTTTCCGGCACCGTTCTTACCAACAAAAGCCACTTTCTCGCCTCGCTTGATAGTCATATCGACATCGGAGAATACAAGAAGCGCATCGCCATTCCCATCCTGTTGGGCGTAAACCTTGCTTAAACCTTCAGCTATCACGGGATAATCGCCACTTCGCAAACAAGGAGGAAACTTCAAACGCATGGCCGAATTATCCACCTCGTCCACTTCTATCGGAACAATCTTTTCCAATTGCTTGATGCGCTGTTGCACCTGCACAGCCTTTGTGGCCTGATACCGGAAACGGTCTATAAAGGCTTTGATGTCGGCTATCTCTTGTTGCTGATTCTCGTAAGCCCGAAGCTGTTGCTCGCGGCGTTCCTTTCGCAGCACGACATACTCATCGTACTTCACCTTATAGTCCTCCACCCGCCCGCAGGTGATTTCCAGTGTGCGGTTGGTTACGTTATTGATGAATGCCCGGTCGTGGGAAACCAGTACTACGGCTTTGGCACTTTGGGCGAGGAATTGTTCGAGCCATTGTATAGATTCGATATCCAAATGATTGGTAGGCTCATCGAGCAGGAGCACATCAGGACGGCGAAGCAGAATCTTCGCCAATTCAATTCGCATGCGCCAACCACCCGAAAACTCTTTCGTAGGTCTGTCGAAATCGGAGCGCAAGAAGCCAAGACCCGTAAGTGTACGCTCAATCTCTGCCTCATAGTTCTCGCCGCCAAGCATCATGTATCGTTCGTGTTCTTGCGTAAACTTCTCCACGAGTTGGGCATAGCTCTCGCTCTCATAGTCGGTTCTATCGGCCATTTCCTGCTGCATCTTCTTCAACTTGGCCTCCATCGCCGTGTTTCCAGAGAATGCTTTGCGCGTTTCTTCCTTCACTGTTGTATCGTCGGAGAGCTTCATCACCTGCGGCAGATAACCGACAGTGGTATCATTGGGAATGGCCACCACTCCATCAGTAGGTGTTTGTATTCCACAGAGTATCTTGAGCATAGTGGATTTACCCGCACCGTTCTTGCCCACAAGGGCAATACGGTCGCGCTCGTTCACCACAAATGAGACATCATGGAACAATGGCTTAACGCCAAACTCAACTTTCAAACCTTCAACTGAAATCATCGTTTACGTCAGATATTAAATGCCGTGCAAAGTTACTAATTTATTCCTGACAAATCCCAACTTAATATATGGAATATACATAATTAATCGAAAAACGGCCACATTTTTTTGGCATTCTTTCAAACAATTTCAACGACATCATGACAATGTCTTCATTTCTAAATCGGAAGAAGTCTCAACAGTGAAAATACATTTACAAACTTTGAGTGCTGTAAATGAAAAGTTGAAGTCAAATTTCAACCAAGCCATCCCAAGTTGCCAAGGTAAAAACGCACGATGCTTGAAAAGAATATGAATGTTTAAGCATTTGATGCACAAATTAGAAAAATATCACTATCTTTGTAGCATCAACCAAATATAGAATAGATGGGAACAAGCCATGAAACATCCTATCGGAATTCTGAATTTTTAAGCAAACAACTATCAACAGAAAAAGAATGATATTAACAAACAACATGCTGTCGTTCGCCTTAGACGTGCGCGAGGCACAGCCTTGGAAACTTATTAATGATTCCTGCATCTTCGCCCTCCGACTCTCTTCGGGCGAAACGGGTTATATCTGCGTAATGGGTAATGGTGGCGAACACTTTGCTATCGGTCTCTACATCGGGCAGCGAGGCTTCTCCGACTATCTCACATCGTTGAAACTCGAAGGCGAATCGCATCTTGAGATGATGGAGGCAGGCATGGCCTTTGACTACATCATGTGCGACTTCGAGAATGCATCAGACATAGAACCAGAGACAAAGAAGCGCATCAAGGACTACGTCGAGACAAACGGACGCAAAATCAAACGGCCAAAAGGATGGCCTGATTTCATCCGTCACCTTCCTTACAAGGCACTTTTTCCCATCACGAAGGAAAAAGATGCACAAGCCATCACCGAAGCATTGCAGGCGGTACTCGCACTGACCGTAAAGCTACATGAAACCTCTGCCGAAGCACTCGGATTCGACCCCAAAAGAAGATACCCCACGGCGAAAGGCGGGAAGATGGTTCCATTGCTCACGCCTGCCAATGACGGCAGTTACGAATTTGGGACAACAGCACTGCCGACGATGAAAAAGAATAAGCACGACGTGACACCTTTTACCAACGACATCCTCACCCACACCCTGTCAAAGCTGCCAAAGCATGGAGCCATAGCTTGCAAGTTCTTCCACCTGCCACAGCCCCTCGACGATGGCCAGGACGAGGTACCCAGTTTAATGCCCATCATTCTCCTCATCAATGAGGGGAATGGCATGGCATTTCCCATTATGCCGACACAGGAGAATCTCAGCAATCTGACCTACCTGCTCACCAACCTTGCACAGACGTTCATCTCGCAAAAGAATGTCCCAGCTGAAATCGTTGTCACCGAGCGACGAACGCAAGCCCTGCTCAAAGACTTCTGCCACCGCTGTAGCATCAAACTCACTCTGACAGACTTCATTCCTGAACTCGAAGAAGCCGCAGAAATGCTTTATATGCAAATGACGCTGCTTGGGTGAAAGAAAATTTGTTATGAACAAATACACGGTACACATATCACGCACACTCAACCTTTCGGAAAAAAGTGTTGATGCGACACTGAATCTCTTGGACGAGGGATGCACAATACCTTTCATTGCCCGCTACCGAAAGGAACGCACGGGGAATCTCGACGAAGTGCAAATCACACGCATCAGCGAGATTAACGAGCGGCTCAAAGAACTCGACAAACGAAAGGCAACGATTCTAAAAACAATCAAGGAACTTGAGAAACTCACACCTGAGCTGGAAAAACGTATCGTGGCTTGTTGGGACTCCACAGAACTTGAGGATATCTATCTGCCCTATAAGCCTAAGCGACGCACCCGTGCCCAAATTGCCCGTGAACAGGGACTTGAGCCTTTGGCATCGCTCATCATGCTGCAACGCGAGCACGACCCCAAAAGTGCTGCAAAGCGTTTCGTCAAAGGCGATTTGAAGACCGAAGTGGAGGCGCTGCAAGGTGCTCAGGACATCATTGCTGAAATCGTGAGCGAAGACCAACAAACGCGCAACACTGTGAGAGGTTTCTATCGTCGCGAGGCTATCATCACGTCGAAGGTCATCAAGAAGAAGCAAGAGGAGGATGGCGCACAGAAATTCTCTGACTACTTCGACTTTTCCGAACCGCTAAAACGCTGCAATAGCCATCGGTTGCTCGCCATGCGCCGAGGTGAGCATGCGGGGTTTCTTCGTGTGAGTATCTCCATCAATGACGAGGCATGCACCGAGCGCATCAAACATCAATACATACATGGCAATGGACCGTGTCAGTCTCTTATCGCTGAAGCCATCGACGACTCTTTCAAACGGCTCATTGACCCAAGCATAGAAAACGAATTTGCCACCATCAGCAAGGAAAAAGCCGACGAGGAAGCCATCAAAGTCTTTACGGAAAACCTCCGCCAACTCCTCCTCTCTGCCCCACTTGGTCAGAAGCGGGTTCTCGCTCTCGACCCTGGTTTTGCCAATGGTTGCAAGATAGCGTGCCTTGATGCCCAAGGCAACCTCCTCCATCATGAGATTATCTATCCGCATCCTCCAAAACGCCTTTATGCCCAGGCCACTGTTGCCCTGCAGCGCATGATTAAGCAATATAAGATTGAAGCCATCGCCATTGGGAATGGTACGGCATCGAGGGAGAGTAAAGAGTTTGTGGAGGAGACAATAGGCAGTCTCCCACTACAGGGGAAAGCCGGAGAGGAGACAAAGACAGAAGTGAGAATTTTCACCGTCAGCGAGGATGGAGCCTCCATCTACTCCGCCTCCCCTACGGCACGTGAGGAGTTTCCAGATGAAGATGTTACCACGCGTGGAGCGGTCTCCATCGGACGACGCCTCATGGACCCATTGGCAGAACTCGTAAAAATCGACCCTAAGAGTATTGGCGTCGGACAATATCAGCACGATGTTGACCAATCGTTGCTCAAGCACTCACTCGATTTAACCGTTGAGAGTTGCGTCAACCAAGTGGGTGTGAATGTAAATACAGCTTCAAAGCACCTCCTGACCTATGTTTCAGGACTCGGACCAGCCTTAGCACAGAATATTGTTGACTATCGCCGTGAGAACGGACCGTTCACCTCTCGTTCAGAGCTCAAAAAGGTGAAACGGCTGGGCGACACAGCATTCCAACAATGTGCTGGTTTCCTCCGTGTTCCAGGAACTGACAATCCACTCGACAATTCATCCGTCCATCCCGAAAGCTACGGCATTGTTGAACAGATGGCAAAAGATCAGGGATGTAGCGTTCAAGAATTGATCGGCAACAATGAGCGCATCAAAAAAATAAAGATAGAGAAATACAATATAACCCATAAAGAAGAGGACAACGCTGGTACAGGTTTAAAGGAACAGGGCGCACCATTCCCCGGACCGTCCCCACATAATCACAATGAAAGGCAAAGCACACGACGTAGTGAAGATGGCGAAGATATAGGGCTCTACACACTCCGTGACATCTTGAAGGAACTCGAAAAGCCAGGGCTCGACCCACGTGGCGAGGTCGAAGTATTCGAATTCGACCACAACGTACATACTATCGATGACCTTGTGGAAGGCATGGAGCTTCCTGGTATCATTACCAATATCACCAACTTCGGCGCATTTGTTGATATTGGTGTCCATCAGGACGGACTCATTCACATATCCCAACTCGCCGATAAGTTCGTGAGCGACCCCACGCAAGTTGTCCGCTTACATCAGCATGTCAGAGTACGTGTTACACAAATCGACAACAGACGTAATCGTATCGGGCTCAGTATGAAACATATAAAACAATAAACTATGGATTGGAAGAAAATCAAAATCTATCTCATCCTAATAGCTTTCGCCCTTGTTTCTATCTTTCTGTGGAATAAGAGTGCCACCCTAACAGGCTTTGACTTTTGGAAAATGAGAATCGTCTCCATTATTACCCTCACTTTCTTCGGAGGCGGTGGGTTATTTATGGCCTATAAGGAAATCTCCCTCAAACTCAAGGGCAAGAAGGTCATAGAATTTACCGATGAGGGTATTATCTTTGGAACAGAGAAATCTATACCTTGGAGAAATATTAATGGCTTTTCATGGCAATCCTTTGGCGATGTGATTCTGATTTACACAAAAAATCCAGAGCAAGAAATAGCCCAAGAGAAGAATCGATTCAAGCGAAAGGTGATGCAATTCAATCTCAATTATACTGGCGCACTTTATGCTTTCTCCACATCTCAAATGGAAGGGAGCAAAGACCAGATACTCGACTTATGCGAAATGGAACTAAAGAGGCACACTGAAAATTGATTGAGCGAAGGATGATCCACAACTTTATATACAAGCCTTTCAAGCTTATCCTCATCCATACTGGAGCTACGATAAGATTTCTCTACCATCGAATGGTGCTTAAAGAGAAGTACAGTTACCATGCCTTCATTATCAATTCCCCCCACTTCGACTACGAATACACTTCCTACAAAGAAGAATTTGAGAAGTGGAAACACAAGCAAAACAAATCACGCAATATGCTCACGTCCGAACAGGAGTTAGAACTGGAAGAACTCCTAAAGCAGGGTATGACCAGAGAGGAGGCGCTCACCCTCATGCACTACAGTGGAGACATTGAGCCCATCGATACCAACATCTACCCCAGAGACCCAGAATACTTCACCAACCGGACGTTTGATGGAATTTTAGGCTTCATCGCCATTTTAGCGATAATCATCATAGTGAGTTTTTGCCATTAATGGCAATTGTATTTTTGACAAGTCGTTGGCATTTGACTCACAAAGGCTATTGTGATATAGGATTTTCAAATAAAAACACAAACAAAAAGGCTGATATCCACATTGAATATCAGCCTTTCAATATCACGATACCCCTCTGTTGAGGGTTACATTTCTACTTTACCTTGTCGATGATAGCCTTGAACGCCTCAGGATTGTTGGCAGCAAGATCCGCAAGGACCTTACGGTTGATTTCGATTTCATTTTTGCGAAGTGCGCCCATCAACTGACTGTAGCTCATATCGTAAAGACGAGCAGCAGCATTGATACGCTGAATCCAGAGTGCGCGGAAGTTACGCTTCTTGTTACGACGGTCACGGTATGCATAAGTCAAACCTTTTTCATAGGTATTCTTAGCAACTGTCCAAACATTCTTACGAGCACCAAAGTAACCTTTGGTCTTCTTCAAAATTCTCGTTCTCTTTGCTTTTGAAGCAACATGATTTACTGATCTTGGCATAGTTTTCTTTCCTTTTAATTTGTTTGACTAATGTGAATTAACGAAGATTCAACAGGTCACGAACCTGCTTCATGTTGCTACTGTCCACAAGTGTTGAGTGAACGAGGTTTCTCTTCTGCTTCTTTGTTTTTTTAGTCAAGATGTGACTGTGGTAAGCTTTGTTACGCTTAATCTTACCTGTACCGGTGAAACTGAATCTCTTCTTTGCACCGGAGTTTGTCTTCTGCTTTGGCATTTTTTTAAAATTTTAAAATTATTATTATTCATCTGTGGCAACGTATATACCAAGACGTTACGCACAGGCATCTCTCAATGTCTTCTTCTGCGAAGATATATTGAAATTTATTCTTGTTTTAATTTGTCAAGTGCATCAGCACCATTCTTTGCATTGGCAAAAAGCCCGTTGTCAGTTATGGGTTCGGTTTTCTGACTTTCTGCTTTAGCATTGTTTTCGGCCTCTTCTCGGTCACGTCGCTGCTGGCTTTTCTTAGTCACACCACTTTTTTTTGGTGTAAGGTAGAGAAACATTTTCTTTCCCTCGAGCTTAGGCAACTGCTCTACCTTTGCAAGTTCCTCCAAGTCGTTAGCAAAGCGGAGAAGTAACACTTCTCCCTGTTCTTTAAAGAGGATTGAACGACCACGGAAAAAAACGTATGCACGCACTTTATTACCATCGTTAAGAAATTCCTGAGCATGCTTTAGCTTGAACTGGTAGTCATGCTCGTCAGTTTGTGGGCCGAAGCGTATTTCTTTCACCTCTTGCTTTACCTGCTTCTGCTTCATCTCTTTCTGATGTTTCTTCTGCTGGTAAAGGAACTTTGAATAGTCGATGATACGACAAACAGGAGGTTGTGCGTTGGGAGATATTTCCACTAAGTCAAGCCCTTCATGGTGAGCCTGTTCGAGAGCTTTGCGAGTGGGCATCACTTCAGCTCCCCCATCACTTACCACACGTACTTCCCGAGCGCGAATTTGTTCGTTCACTCGGTACTGAAACTTCATTTTGTCATTCTTCATTCAACTATATCAAATTGTTTTAATTGATTAAACGGCTGCAAAGTTACTATTTTTCAATATATTATCCAAATATTTTGAATACTTTTCGTTGTTTATAGCAATAGTGTCCTAAATATTTTTCCGAAAACTCACAAAACATCGCATAAATCATAAGACTTAACGTGTTTTCTTTCAAATCATATATGGCATATTCCTCCACTTCGTTTTCAGGTGTTGGTAAACAGACGGTAGATAGTAAACATTCGACCTGACCAGCATCATGAAATAACATTACAAAAACCGTGTTGGGGGACTCACTTTGTAATCTATTGATAATCAACATGATATTGATTACGATTTAAAAGCTTAGCTTTTTCATTCCAATTCATGACCTTTTGCAGTGCAAAAGGTAAGTTTTTAGAAAGTAAGAGCTAAGGAAAAGATTACTTGAATACTTTTTCGTACATGATAAATTGTTCTATTTATTGAAAAGTTGCTTTCATAGCAATAGTAAAGATTCGTTCATGAAATATCCGTAACATCATAACTGTCATTATATTAATAGTCTCGCACAGCTGTACGAGACTATTATGATATAAGCATTGTGCAGATAATTCACAATGTTCAAAATCTATTTTAATCCAAATTCTTCATTTGCTCGGCAACTTCATCATTGATGCGCTTCGCAAAATCTGCCATTGGCATAGTTGCCTGTTCCCCTCCACCTTGCACTCGCATGGACACAAGACCTTCGTTTTTTTCCTGTTCACCGACAATTACCATATAAGGGATACGCTTTAACTCATTATCACGAATCTTACGACCAATCTTTTCGTTACGATCATCTACAAATACGCGAACATTCTTGGACTCAAGGTATTTCTTCACCTCATCGGCATAATCATTATACTTTTCGGATATTGGGAGAATAGCCACCTGATCAGGAGTAAGCCACAGAGGGAAGTGTCCGGCGGTATGCTCGATCAAAACAGCAGTGAAACGTTCCAATGAGCCGAATGGTGCACGATGAATCATCACTGGGGTCTGTTTGCTATTGTCCTCGGCTGTATATTCAAGTTTGAAACGATTAGGCAGATTGTAATCCACCTGTATGGTTCCCAACTGCCAACGACGTCCGATGGCGTCTTTCACCATGAAGTCGAGTTTTGGACCGTAGAATGCAGCCTCGCCTATCTCAATCCGGGCCTTTAATCCCTTTTCTTTACAAGCTTCCTTGATGGCATTCTCGCTCTCTTCCCAAACATGATCAGAGCCTATATATTTCTCTTTGTCCGCAGGGTCTCGAAGTGAGATTTGCGCTTCATAGTTCTCAAACCCAAAGGTGGTAAATACCTTTTGTATGATATCAATAACATCTTCAAATTCCTTCTTCACTTGTTCGGGACGAACGAATAGATGCGCATCGTCCTGTGTGAAAGTACGCACACGCGTCAAGCCGTGCAGTTCGCCACTCTTTTCATAGCGGAATACAGTTCCGAACTCTGCAATACGGAGTGGAAGGTCCTTATAAGAGCGTGGCTTGTTAGCAAATATCTCACAATGGTGAGGACAGTTCATTGGTTTAAGCATATATTCCTCGTCCTCCTCTGGAGTTTGAATCGGCTGAAAGGCATCCTTGCCATAATGTGCATAGTGTCCAGACGTTATATAGAGATTTTTTCCACCAATACCTGGTGTTATAACTTCCTGATAGGCATAAGGACGCTGCAACTTACGAAGTACCTCTTGCAAGCGGAGACGAACCTGAGTTCCCTTGGGCAGCCAGATGGGGAGACCCTTGCCTACTCTGTCAGAGAACATGAAAAGTTCCATTTCTTTTCCTATCTTGCGATGGTCGCGCTTCTTTGCCTCCTCCAACATTACGAGATACTCGTCCAGCATCTTCTTCTTCGGGAACGTGATACCATAAATACGTGTCAGCTGGTCACTCTTGGCATCACCACGCCAAAAGGCACCGGCTACACTTGTCAGTTTCACTGCTTTGATAGCTCCTGTGGACACAAGATGAGGACCGCGACACAAGTCGGTGAAATTTCCTTGTGAATAGGTAGAAATCGTTCCATCTTCCAAGTCTTCTACGATATGTTCCACCTTATAAGTTTGCCCATCAGCTTTAAATTCCTTTACAGCTTCATCTTTCGCAACGTTACGACGAACTATGGGAGAATCTTTTCTCGCCAGCTCAAGCATTTTCTTCTCTATCTTCGGGAAATCATTCTCAGAAATCGGAGTACCGTCAGCTGTCTGTACGTCATAGAAGAATCCGTTTTCTATTGCAGGACCGAATCCGAATTGAATTCCTGGATAGAGTTCCTTTAACGCCTCAGCAAGCAAGTGAGCTGAAGAATGCCAGAAGGTATGCTTTCCTTCTTCATCTTCAAACTTATAAAGTGCTATTGTAGCATCCTCATTAATAGGACGGTTAAGTTCCGTCGTTACACCATTCACCCCACAAGATACAACGTTGCGGGCGAGAGCCGGTGAAATACTCTCTGCGATTTGTAGTCCAGTTATGCCCTGTTCGTACTCACGAACCGAACCATCTGGGAATGTGATTTTAACCATAATACAAATTAGTTTTTATAAATCAATACTGTGGCAAAGGTACAACTTTATGGTGAGAACGGGTAAGATAAATCTTAGAAATATCAATTTAAATAAAGAGAACAGGTAATGGAACAGCGACGAATTCCTCTTTTTAAGCACTTCAAATAGCCAATAAATATAAAAAAATCATTTTTTTAAATCTTTTCGTTGAATTTATATTAGTTTTTTATTCATTTATTCTTATCTTTGCAGCATGGAATCAAATACTACTACACAACCAAGCGCTATGCGGAATCTATTTTATCACTTAGTTGCCCTATTCGTAGTCATCGTATGGGGTGTAACTTTCGTAAACACACGTGTACTCGTCGATGCTGGGCTGAATCCACAAGATGTGTTTCTGTTGCGTTTCACAATTGCTTACATTTGCATTTGGTTCATTTCGCCAAGGAAGGTGTTCTGCGGAAACTGGAAAGACGAAGTCATGATGCTGATGTTGGGTGTACTGGGTGGTTCTCTTTACTTCATTACTGAGAACTATGCTGTCAAACTCACCTATGTAAATGACGTGAGTTTCATTGCCAACACATCTCCACTATTGACGGTAATCATTGCACTCATGTTCAGCAAAAAAGTGAAGTTTAGTTGGATGCTTGCCATAGGCTCTATCATGGCTCTTATAGGATTAGGATTTGTGATATTCAAAGACCATTTTGAGCTGAACATTAAGTCACTCGGCGACCTTTTAGCTTTAGCCGCTGCAATTAGTTGGGCTTTCTATTCGCTATTGATCAAGAAAGCTGCAGATCGCTATTCGTCAGTATTTATCACCCGTAAAGTATTCATCTATGGTGTACTTACAACCTTACCCATGTATTTGGTAGAGCCTTGGACCTTCCCTCTTAAGGACTTCCTCAATCCTAATGTTTGGGGCAACCTGATATTCCTCGGCCTGATTGCATCTTTCGTTTGCTTTGCTTTATGGAGCTGGGTAGTAACAAAATTAGGCGCACTGAAAACAGCAAACTATATTTATTTGAGCCCTATAGCAACAGTTGTCGCAAGCTATTTCATTCTTGGTGAAGAAATGGTACTGATGTCGTACATTGGCAGCGCATTGATTCTCGGTGGTGTATTTATTGCCAATCAGGCGAAGAATGTTGACTATTGAAAAGCTAAGAAATATCAACTTAAAAGAACCTTTATACCTGTATTGCCTAGGCAAAAGAATAGCGGCATCTTAGCTTCCAAGCTATGATGCCGAGTTCTTATATTATCAAAGATCAATTATTGAATCGTCTGTTGTGTGTAAAACTCAATTAACCGTCTTACTCTTCGTCCCCAATACATTTATTGTAAAGCACAGACATGTTAAGAGTTGAAATAAGATATGGATAAAAACAGTTACCGCTTGTCAAATCATATAAGTAATACACAACTAAAACAAATTCTGATTATCGGTTTTCGGCTTACCATTATCCTTTGGTTTTTCCAGCGGCATTCGCTTCATCAACCACGTGCTTCTGTTCGGAGTTTTAAGTTTCAACAAATCCACCTGAGATGGCGAATGGGGTTTTCGCTGTGGCTTTCTACCTGACTTTATTTCCTCGCGTAGTGAAAGAGCTTCTTTAAAAGAAGGCCACCTATCTAATATGTGATTGATTTGTTTAAGCGACTCTTCACGATTGCTGCTCATAAAGTAGGAATAGGCCCTATTATACCAAAAGTCCTTGTTGCCTGGATTTATTTCAAGTGCTTTTGTATAAGCTACAATAGCACTATCGAATTTCTCCTCTCGAATACACGTCATCCCGTAAAGCTCGAAAATGTCGGCAATATAGGGCTGTAGTGCCAAGGCTGTCTTGCAGTCTTCATGAGCCCCATGGAAATCTTCCAAATGATATTTCGACAAAGCCAACAAATACCATGCCTCGTATAGATTCGGTTTTAAGGCTACAATACGAGAGAATATTTGCATTGATGCTACGTAGTACCCCATGTCCAGCGTACGTCGCCCCTCTTCCATCAACTTTTTAATATTGTACTGTGCAGAGGCTGGCAACGTAAACAAAGCTATCAGGGATATCACGATGCAACGCAGCATGAACTTATCTCCTCGCAGGCTTAACTTTATAGGCGCATTGGAAGCGCCCAGAGAGCAAAGCTTTCATCTTCTTGGTAATCATCTGTTTACGGAAAGGAGACACATAATCCGTAAAAACCTTTCCATCTATGTGGTCAAACTCATGTTGTATGACTCGTGCCAAATAGCCTGTGACCCATTCATCGTGCTCTTCTAAATTCTCATCTACATACCTTACATGTATTCGCGTAGCACGTGTAATATTTTCGTGGATACCTGGAAACGAAAGACATCCCTCCTCCATGGTTTCTGTTTCAGATTCATCGCGCTCCAAGATGTGCCCATTGATAAAGGCATGCTTAAATCCTTTGTATTCAGGAAAATGCTCTGAAATAACATCCAAGTCAATCACTACTAACCTGATGGATTTGCCTATTTGAGGAGCAGCAAGCCCTATCCCGTCACTTGCTGTATTTGTTTCAAACATATCCCGTATCAGTTCTTGTAAGTTAGGGTAGTCCAACGGAATATCCTCAGCCACTTTTCTCAACACGGGTTGTCCGTAAGTATATATCGGTAATATCATTCTCTTAAAAAAATTGCGCTTCTGATAATATATCAGGAAAGCAAATTACAATCCTTTGGATCTCATGTAGTCCTGTAGTATGATTGTGGCAGAAATCTCATCTACCAGCCCCTTGTCTTCACGTCTGGTCTTCCTCTTAACCCCGCCAGCTATAATGGCCTGATGTGCAATAGTTGAAGTAAAACGTTCATCATAGTACTCAATAGGAATATCGGGCAATGCCTTGCGCCAACGGTTATAGAACTGTTCAACCCGAGCAAGGTTCTCACTCGGCTCTCCATTCAATTGCAAAGGACGCCCAATAACAATTCTCTCGACCGATTCCTTATGAACATAATCATTCAAGAAGTCGAAAAGTTCAGACGTAGGAACAGTCACCAAGCCATTGGCGATAATCTTCAATGGATCAGTGACTGCTATACCTGTTCTCTTCTTTCCGTAATCTACCGAAAGTATTCTACCCATTATTTAGAAAGCAACCATGCGTCGGCATATTGAGAACGCAACTGGTTTCGGCTCTGAACGGCAGAAGCCTTGCTATCGTATGTTGACGCAACAACACGATACATATTATTGCCAGAATTGTAAGCAATCTGTGCATCGTAGCCAGCGCTCTGCAAACGCTGCTGCAAACCATCAGCATTGGCTTTAACGCTGAAAGAGCCAACAACAACGCTATAAGTCTTCAGGCCAGACCCTTTGACAACAGAAACATCCTCACGGCGAACTGCTTCATTGTCATAATTGTCAACCATGTGAGCTTCGGTAATAGGTTGTGTCTCAACTGGAGCAACAACAGGTGCATCTGATGACTCTGTTGAAGTCTCTGGAGCTGTATAACCTGAGCGTTCCTGTGCCTTAGCCTTTTCATAAGCCTTCTTGTAAGCACTTTCACTTGATTTGCAACTTGTAAAAGCCATAGCGACACACATTGCTGCGCTTAAAATCATCAATTTCTTCATACTCTTTTAGTTATTTGCTGATTACACTTAAAATCATTTTTTATCATGCGAAGTTACAAAATAAGATGCAAAACATAAAAGTTACCGTATCTAAAGTTTGTTAAATAAACAATTTACAATTTTTTTAACACAAAATATAATACTATTGAGAGATTTACCAAAAAGATTTATTATATTTGCGAATGATAACTAACAATTAATTTTCAACTTATTAACAAGAAAGAATTATGAAGACTTTAGGTTATATTGGCGCATTCCTCGGTGGCGCAATCGCTGGTGCAGCTCTTGGTATATTGATGGCTCCTGAAAAAGGAACAGAAACACGTACAAAAATCTCTGATGCTGTTGACGGCTTCTGCAAGAAACATGATATCAAACTAAGCCGCAAGGAAGCAGACGAGTTTGTAGAGGACATCAAGGACGCAGCTTCAGACGTACTCTAATAAATTATGTTCTCAAACGACAACAACGTAGAGACCATTGCCCAGCTCATTGAGGTGGCAAAGCATTATATCGGGCTTCAATCAGAATACGTGAAGTTAGATGTAATAGAGAAAGTGGTGAAAATACTTACTGCTATTGCCTTGGTGTCGGTATTTGCAGGATTGCTCACCATTTCTCTTATCTATCTCTCCTTTGCGGCTGTTTATGCAATGGAACCATACATCGGTTCATTGGCTATAGCCTTCCTCATCGTTGGTTTTGTCTATGTAGTATTTATCATTTTGTTCATCCTTCTTCGCCACCGTCTTGTGGAGCGTCCACTCGTGAAATTCCTGGCAGGAATCTTAATGTCAAAATAGCCCATGTTCAACCGTTCTAATCATAACGAACCTGTATATAAGACCTTGGGCGAGATAAGATTACGCAAGGCACAGTTGCTTACCGACATAACGAAGGACAATAACCGCATGACGGATTTGTGGAATGATGTCTTCCACAAGCCAAAGGACAATTCTACCCCTACCCAACGTTTTTCAGGGTTCATGAACACAGGGGCAGGTATCATAGATGGATTGATTCTCGGCTGGAAACTCTACAGAAAATTCAAAGGAAATCGTAAATCAAAAATAATAGGATTGTTCGGAAAGAAAAAGTAATGAAAAAGAAACAATTCAATGAATTTACTGTTTGGTCATGTAAATTCATTGAATTTTTCTTTCCGATTATCCGTATTTAGTAACCTTTCTTTTGTAAGTAACTGTACGAACCGCATTGTTATGCGTTAGTATGCAGTCCACTGAATTATAAAAGAGTTTTACTACATCTTGATTCCTATAACTTCCTCCAGTCCAAGTCTTTCCATTCCCCTATACTTCTTCAACTTGACTAATTGCCAACGAGCATCTTAATCTTGATAATACACGCGCTTCACACGATTGCTGACATTCGTAAGCACTTCATACGGAATGGTTTCAAGTACATCACTAAGAATAGTGACAGACAAATGGTCACCAAAAATCTCAACACTGTCACCTTCCTTGCATTCAATTCCAGTCACATCAATCATGGCAACATCCATGCAAATATTCCCAACATACGGCGCATGCTGACCGTTTACGAGGCAATAGCAATGACGATTTCCCAACTTACGGTTCAAGCCATCGGCATATCCGATAGGAATGGCAGCGATAACACTGTCCCGCTCAATTTTCCCCTTGCGCGAATAACCTACCGTATCGCCGGCTGGCACATACCGCATCTGAAGGATCGTTGTTTTTAACGTAGATACATTGTTTATGATTTCATTGTTACGGGAATCAATGCCATAGAGTCCTAATCCCAGACGGCACATATCCAACTGTCGTTCAGGGAAGTGTTCAATTCCAGCAGAGTTGTCAATGTGTCGCAATATCTTATGGTCAAAAGCCGATTGCAGCATCTTGCTGCCTTCATCGAACAACTTGAACTGAATTTCGGAAAAGCTGTCAAAATCGTCGCTATCAGAGCCCACAAAATGTGAGAACACCGATCGGGGAATAATAGCGCTCTGCTGTTTCAAGCGGGCTATAAGTTCGTTCATCTCTGTCTTAGGATTAAAGCCCAAACGATGCATACCCGTATCGAGTTTAACATGTACTGGGTAGCCCGTAATTCCTTCTTTTTGAGCAGCTTTCACCAGCGCATCGAGTAGGCGGAAACTGTAAACCTCAGGTTCCAGTTCGTAATCAAAAAGTGTTTTGAAAGAGCTCATTTCAGGGTTCATAATCATAATATTGCTCGTGATGCCATTTCTGCGAAGAGTTACCCCCTCGTCGGCAACGGCAACGGCAAGATAATCAACCCGGTGGTCTTGCAAAGTCTTGGCAATTTCCACGGCACCAGCACCATAGCCATCAGCTTTTATCATACAAACAAGTTTGGTTTCCTGCTTTAAGAAAGAGCGATACCAATTCAAGTTGTCCACAACAGCATTCAAATTCACCTCTAACACCGTTTCATGAACCTTGTTTACCAAAAGTTCCGTCAACTGGTCGAATCCGAAAGACCGAGCACCCTTCAACAGGATCACCTCATTCCTTAATCCCTTGAACACGTCACTATTGATAAATTCAGATACCGTTGCAAAAAAGTACTTCTCTCGCAATCTGGAGAAGGCATCGCTTTCACTCCGCAAGGCCTCTCCGATGCCAATGAATTTTTCCACTCCTCTCTTCTCTGCGAGATCGGCAACTTCTGGATAAAGATTGTTTTTTGTCTCCCCACTCTGCAAGATATCACTCAGAATCAACGTGCGTTTACGCCCCTTATGATCAGGACGACGGTTCATAAAGTCAAGAGCTATGTCCAGTGAGTTTATGTCTGAGTTGTATGAGTCATTGATCAGGGTGCAGCCGTGCTGACCTTCCTTCACCTCCAGTCGCATAGCCACAGGCTCAAGATCAGCCATTCGCCGTGCCAGATCATCGGGTTTAACTCCCAAATAGAGTGCAACCACCGCGCAAGTTATCGAATTTCCGACACTTGCCTCATCAATGAAGGGCAAGGTGAATTTCCCTTTTAGGCTATTCTGCCAGCGATAGGTGATAGTAGTGGTAATATCTTGTTTTTCTATTGACTCAACATAGAACGAGGCCTGGTCATATTCAACCGACCACGAAAGCTTGGTTCCCGAATAGCTGAGCGACTGCATGCACTCAGCAACGACTTTTTCGTCCAGAGAGTAAACAATGGCTTCTGTATCCTTGAAAAGGAGCATTTTTTCCTTGCACTTTTCTTCCAAAGACGTGAAGTTTTCCTGATGAGCATCACCCAAGCTGGCCATCACACCGATAGTGGGACGGATGATTTCCTGCAAGCGCCTCATTTCCCCTGGCTGACTGATTCCCGCCTCAAATACTCCCAATTGAGTATGCTCATTGAGCAACCAGACCGACAGCGGAACACCAATCTGCGAATTGTAACTCCGGGGCGAGCGCGTAACGGTCAGTTGTGGAGACAACAACTGATAGAGCCATTCTTTCACCATTGTCTTCCCATTTGACCCGGTAATACCTATGACGGGTATTCTAAACTCCGAACGGTGACGTTCAGCCAATCGCTGCAAAGCCTCCAACGAGTCAACGACTTTCAGAAAGTTAGTTTGCGGATACAGCTTATCATAGTCCTGTGGAACATCCTGAACCACGAAGTTTCTAACCCCCCGACGATAAAGCTCTGGTATATAATGATGTCCGTCGTTACGATCCGATTTCAAAGCGAAGAAGATTGTTTCTTCGGGAAAGCATAACGACCTGCTGTCCGTCAACACAAACCCAACGTTGGCATCAACATTACCCAATCTTTGTGCCCCGACAAGGACTGCTACTTTTTCAATAGAATAATTCATTTTATCAATTGTTGAAAGTTACTCCCAAACACAAGTTGACAAAAAAGACTTGCTGATGGATTGCTCTTATTTTTCAATGCAAAGGTAATCAAAAAGTGAATAGCTTGCTATCTTTAACTTCCTTTTTTACCTTTTTTTATTCCTATAAAACCTTCTTTTTAGCACACGACGGACAACGGCCTTTCACCATGTAGTTGATGCTCGTTTGCATATAGCCTTCAGGAAGTTTCACTTCTGGAATCAACAACTCTGGCAGACAATAGGTACGATGACAAAATTCGCAGTAGAAATGTACATGCATGTCGTCGTCCACTTCATGGCTGTCACTCAAACATAGTTCGTATCTGACAACGTCGTTGCCATCTTCTACCTGATGAACCAAATGCTTTTCACGAAAAAGCATCAACGAGCGGAATACACTCGACTTGTCGATGGTCTGTAACTTAACTTCTATCTCTTTCATCGACATCGGATAATCCGCAGCAGCCATCGTCTGGGCAATGACTATTCTATTTGCCGTCGGCTTTATCCCATGTCGTGCAAGTAAATCAATTATATTCATTGTCTGTTTAATTAAGTCCCCAAACGGGGAAAAATCAGGAAAGGTGATATCTCATTTCAAGTTGTCTCGCTTTCTCCTCTGCCTTCGCTATAAACCCCTTGTATTCCTGACTTTCAGGATTGAACGGCCTGTGAGCAAAAGCCTCTTTGACAGGCCTCCACTCTTCAAGGAACTTTTTGGCATCAGCAGAGAAATATCTCTCCACCAATCGTTCCCAAATATACTCAACTGCTTGTTCATTTGGATGAAGCATATCTGATTTGTAGAAACGATAGTCGCGAAGCTCATCATTCACAATCTCATAGGCAGGAAAATAAACCACGTTGTCTGAATTTGCTCTCACAACTTCATTGGCTGCCATCAAGAGTGTTGCCTTAGAAAGCTGACTCTCATGGTAACCGTACTTGGCATAACGGATAGGGCTCACTGTCAGAATTATATGCACATCAGGATTGACTGCCTGCAACAATTGAATGGCCTTGTCGAGATAGGCAGCACATTCCTCTATCGACAGTTCGCTTTCGTCGAACAAATACTGTGGTCGCTTGCGACAATTATCGACCATTTCACCCGTTGTCTTTTCAATATAGACGTGGTTTGTACCCAAAGTCATTACGACCGTTTGAAAAGGGTCTGCCATTCTCTCTACCGTATGAAGCACAGAGGCAGGATTGTACATCACGCCAAACGGGTTGACAGTCGCCTGGAAATGTTCCTCAACAAAACGCTTTCCTATATTAGCGGCAAAACACGAACCTACGAAGAGCATGTGCTCGCCAGGGCGAATCTCAAAATTGGGTTTTGGTATATCAACTTTCGTTCTAAATTCCATACAATACAAAGGTAATATTTTTCATCAGGAATACACAGAAACCTAAAGATTTTTTCGTTTGCTATTAGGAATCGGTCATTTTGAACCACCATTTGTCAATAGAAAAACGACATATCATTTTTCATGAAACGACCATGTGAGACAAATTAATTTCACATCAAAAGGTTTCACACCACAATAGGTCAGGTATCGCCAATCAAAAGGTGAGCCTTTAGGATGCGAAAGGTCAGCTTTCTCATAACAACTCACAACCACATGATTATCACAGGTTTAGAACATGTTAAAATTTGATAGTTTCCTAATGCATTATAAGTGACTTACAAAGCCATGAAATGAGGCTAAACATCCAAAACCAAACCATCATAGGCCAGAAAAACATTGGCAGGCAATCGCTTTGAGGCTTCCTGATGAAGGCCGATTTTATCAGTGAGATGTGTCAGATAGGTTGTCTTCGCCCCGACCACTTTACTGAAAGCAATGGCATCTGGCACCAATTGATGCGAATGATGCTCACGTTCCCAGCGCAATGCGTTCACCACAAGCGTTTCAACACCTTCCAAGTATTTGAGTTCGGAAGAAGAGATTGTTTTCATATCGGTGATATAGGCAAGCTTTCCTACTCTGTATCCGAGGATGGGTAGCTCATCGTGCATCACCTCAAAGGGCATCACCTCTACACCACCGATTTTCAATAATTTGTGAGCCTCTATGGAATGTAGATTCAATTTTGGAACTCCTGGATAAAGATGGTCTGCAAAGCAATACGGTAAATTATGCCTCAAACCAAGACAAGTGGATTCATTGGCATACAAATCCACGTCGCCCAATTTGCAATAAGGGCGCAAATCGTCGATTCCACCTACATGGTCGTAATGGATATGCGTAATAAGCACACCATCTATCTTGTGAAAAGGAATGGGAAGAATTTGCTGACGGAAATCTGGTCCGCAATCAATCAATATACGGGTGTCTTCGACCTCAAGAAGAGCAGACGTGCGTAAGCGCTTGTCCCTTGAGTCATTGCTCCGACAAACTTCACAGTCGCAACCAATTACCGGAACTCCATTGGAAGTTCCTGTACCTAAGAATCTCAGTTTCATAACCTATATCAAAACCTAAAGACAATCCAAACGATAAAATTTAGAATGTATTTGTCTTTGATGCTTATCTTATATTTACCTCTGGGTAAATCTTAATTCCGAACTTAGCCTTGACATCATTTTGAATAGCCTCACACAAGTGGAGTACCTCCTGTCCGGTAGCACCGCCTCTATTGACCAAAACTAAAGCCTGCTTCTCATAGACACCTACATTGCCTACCGTTCTACCTTTCCAACCGCACTGTTCTATCATCCAGCCCGCTGGAATCTTCTCATGATCAGCGTCTATGGTATAATGAGGCATTCCCTCATATTGTTCCGAAAGCTCTTCATATTTCTTGCGCGAGACGATGGGGTTCATGAAAAAACTACCGCCATTTCCCAATTCTTTCGGGTCAGGAAGCTTGGCATTGCGTATCTCAATGATGGTGTCTCTCAACTCTTGTGGCGTTGGATTCACAATGTCTTTCAACTCCAAAGCAGCGCGGATGTTACCATAATCCAGTTTCGGGCGATAGGTTCGAGACAGACGATAGGTTACCGACGTAACCAAATACTTATCACGCCATTCATGTTTGAACTTGCTCTGTCGATAACTGTATTCACAATCGGCATTCTTAAAACGACAGAGTGTCCCAGAGGCAATCTCTACAGCCTCTACTTCTTCTATCATATCCTTAGCCTCAACACCATAAGCACCAATATTTTGTACTGCGCTTGCTCCTACCTCACCTGGGATTATCGACAGGTTCTCAGCACCATAGAGCTGATTTCCAACACAATATGCAACAAACTCGTCCCAGTCGAAGCCCGACCCGCACTTCACCCGTTCCTCATCGACCTGTTCAAGATAGTTGATGCCTGAATGAAGCACCGTGCCCTGATAGTCACCAGTGAGCAAAAGATTACTCCCACCTCCGAGAATAAGCAATGGATGGTCTGCTACAGTAAGCTGTTTTACAATTTGCTGCGCCTCTTCGACTGATTCATATTCAATAAACCTCCGGCATTTTACATCAATACCGAAGGTGTTATGTTTTAAAAGACTATAATCTCTCAGATCTTTCATAATTCGAATCTTTTCATTCTCTTGGAAAGCGTATCAAGAAAACACCCTTTAATAAGCGTAAATCTTTACTAACTTCCAGGAATTGCCTTTCTTTTTGAATACAAGTTGGGTTTCAACTCCGTTTGAAAGCCCACGGAAAGTCAGAATTTTCTTGTTGCTTTCCTTGTATTTCTGTCCATAAAGAATATTGTAAATCATATCACCAGGTACTTCAGGCAAGAATGAACTCCATTCTCCAGCGGGGATAGTCGTATTCACATTGCTTGCATCCTCATTGTTAGGGTCAGGACCAGAGTATGGAAGAGGATTTTTTACATTTGATAGGCTCTTTCCTGCAAAAAATTTTTGCAAGAATTTCAGGAACGAAGCATTATGATTTGACGAGAATCCAACATTTTTAATCTGATGCATTTTCCACGAACCATCCTGATGATCAAAACAATATTGCTCCACAAGACCTTTTCTCAAAAATATTTTTTCAACAATTACCGTATCGAGATTAGTTGATTTGGCCAATTCTGCTTGCTTTTCATCATCAAAAATCAAGGTATAATAACCTTGTGGACGAAAGAAATGATCAGTTTTCCAAGCATTGCGCTCTATCTGAACACATTTGCCGTTAGTCGTTACAGGCAATGGGAATTTAATGCGTGCGCGCTGTAATTTCTTATTAGCAATGAAATTGAAGAAAAAATCATCAAACAATTGATCGGCTGCCTTAGGCATCGGTGTCTCAGCAATAATAGCTGTGGTAGAATCCACTGTGTCAGCCGTATCAACAGCAACAGAGTCAACCGATGGAGTATCAACAGACTCTGGCTTTTTGTTGGTACACCCAGTGGTAACAGCCACCATTGCTGCACAAATAATTACGACAAATAAAATAGATTTTCTCATATTCATATTCAGTTCTCAAATTTGATGCAAATGTACGATAATTATTTCTAATAATATAGTAAAAGCATAATTTTCTCATGGTGGGTTTTCGTGTTCAAATTATAAATTGTATCTTTGCACTAAAATTTAAGAACATGATCTTAGAAAAGATAGAAGAATTACTGAAAGAAGTAAGTACCATATCGGCAAAGAACGCTGAAGAGGTTGAACAACTTCGACTAAAATATCTCAGTAAAAAAGGAGAGATTAACGCGTTGATGAGTGAATTTCGTAACGTTGCCGCAGACCAGAAGAAAACTGTTGGCATAAAGATCAACGAACTCAAAACCCTTGCCCAAGACAAGATCAACGAAATCAAGGAGCAGCTGGCTACCAAAGAAGCCAAAAGCGACGATATCGACTTAACACGCACTGCTTACCCAATAGGATTGGGTACTCGTCATCCGTTAACGATTGTGAAAAATGAGATTATAGATATCTTTGCCCGCATGGGATTCACACTCTATCAAGGGCCAGAGATAGACGACGACAAGCACGTGTTTACGATGCTCAACTTTGCAGCCGACCATCCAGCCCGTGATATGCAAGATACGTTCTTCATTGAGCGAAGCAACACGATGGATGTGACCAAGAACGTGCTCCTCCGCAGTCACACTTCGAACGACGAGGCTCACTATATGTCCACTCATGAGCCACCAATCCGAGTGCTTTGCCCTGGCCGTGTATATCGCAATGAGGCCATTTCGGCACGTGCACACTGCTTCTTCCATCAGGTTGAGGGACTCTACGTTGACAAGAACGTTAGCTTCACCGACCTGAAGCAAGTACTTCTCACCTTCGCTCGTGAGATGTTCGGCGCAGACACCAAGATTCGACTCCGCCCAAGCTATTTCCCTTTCACTGAGCCAAGTGCCGAAATGGATATCAGCTGTAACATCTGCGGTGGAGAAGGCTGCGGATTCTGCAAACACACTGGCTGGGTTGAGATTCTCGGTTGTGGTATGGTTGACCCTCATGACCTTGAGGCTTGTGGCATAGACTCAAGCGTTTATACTGGTTATGCTTTTGGAATGGGTGTTGAACGTATAGCCAATCTAAAATATCGCGTGAGTGATCTCCGCATGTTCTCTGAGAATGATGTACGATTCTTAAAAGAATTCGAAAGCGCACAGTAAGTCTCTTCCACCATCTCCCGTTGAGAAAGGCAACTGCCAACTGCACGAAGGAGGGAGAAAAAGAAACAAAAAAGGTAAAAAGCGATTAGATTGCTTTTTACCTTTTTTATTTTATTGATCTGCCTTAGCTGAATTTTAGCCCAAAAACAGTTATTAGACCACACGCTCACAATTGGTTGATAACCATATGGCTTATCACCTGAATTTAACTCTCTTGTTGTCAACTACCCTGCATTTTCTCTGCTTCTATTCACTATGTCTTCAAAAGCACGACAAACAAGCTGATCGGCAGTCAAATAAAATCAGCACAGACGTTAATGACCGGTTTGAGGTTAATCTGCTATTTTGAAGGAACAAAGTCATGCTTTGCCCTCATAAGTGCTTTGCTCAAGGCTGGTACATTGGGCAGAAGCTCAACTGGCTCCTTGCTATTTTTGATCTTCATCTGCCGCTTGGCTTCGTCTTTTGTCAGATATTCAGCCTCTACGGTATAGAAATCCTCAACATAGTTATAGACAACCTCTTTCTTCTTTACACTGGAATTGACTGAATAGAACGTATGGCTGAGGGATAAATCGCCCATGGTGTATTTTCCATCTTCCCGATACGGTGTGAACATCTGCCCAACACTTATATAATTGAATTTGAACTTTACCACAAAGAATTTGAACTTGACCGTATCTCCTGCTATGGCGTCGGGAATCTCAATCAAAGAATGGTTGCCCCCAGGCATATCGTACTGAATTCCAAACGGCTGACCGGCTTTCATGATTTTCCAAACTGTGGCATCTGCTGTCTTGGAAACGACCTTTTTATCTTTGGCCACCAAAGGCTGACGCGCAAAAAGGTTCACTTTCGTTACATCATAAGATTTGGACATATCCTTAGCCATGAGTTGTCGCAGCCCCTCAGTACGATACTTTATCTTTCCTTTTCCATTGATTGGGATGAAATACTCCACGACTCCCTCCGTAATGAACGTGAGATTCTTATTCTCGAACTGATAGTTTCGTTGCCAACCTCTCAGTTTCACATAGTCAGCCTTAGGTTTATCCTTTCCTCGTACTGAAACCGAACTGACAATAGGAGTCATCTCCAGATTCTCTTCCGCTCCCCCATTAATCTGAAATTCGACAGGTTCGAAGGCGGAATGCACTACATCAATCTTTCCAACCGACAGCATTTCGTCGGTCAACAGGCCGTCCTCTTTGGTTATTCCCAACAAATGCCCCTCTGAGTCCATCACCAATGCGCCACCAACCGGTGTGTGTGTGACGCTGTTTGTCAAAACCTTCTGCGCCTTTGACTCTACTCCCAAAAGACAGAAGATTATCAATACAAAGCATAGTCTTTTCATGAGTATCAACTTTAATAATCATATTCTACAAAGATAGTCAAATATTTCCTCATTATAAACATTCGTTTAGTATTATAAACATTCGTATTTGTTATGTAACAAATTCAATAAATAATTTCGAAAATAAAAGAAATCACGCCATCGTTTCAACCTACTTGTGAGTTATTTCCTTAATGGTATTTTCCCGACAAATACCCATCTGGAAACTGCTTTATCACTATTCCTATACTCCTTTTTACAAAATATGGTATCGCCTTGTACCCAGTCGATAGGGATTTTCTTATGTTGAAAGCTCACATATTCATCATTTCGATAAAGATTCATTTTAATATAATGCTTATCTTCCTTAAAATAGCCACCAGTTTCACGCAGTTCGTCGGCTGGGAAATCTAATATCAGAACTCCCTCTGTCAGTCCTTCTGCAGTGATGACATGCGATAATTTCCCATTCGTATAAACCCAGCCATGCCCAACTGTATAAAAGGTTCCACTAATAGAGATAGGGGCCGTGTTATTATCATACTCATAACATTTGAGCACCATGATATCATTCTTAAACTCCTTCAGGACCGTCCATTGGTCAGGAAGGTGAGTCACGTCAACCTCTAATACTTCACTATTGGCACTAACTGTATCGGTAGAAATAAAATCACCTCCAACAACTTGATTTTTCGCCATTTTCTGTGATATGCAACTCCAAAGACACAAGCAAATCACAATTAACAACAACTGCTTCATATCTCACCACTATTGATTATCCATCTCATATCCTTCCCACTGACGAGAAAACAACTAACGGGTGATACCAAAATACCCTTGCACCTCATTCATAAACGGTGTCAACTCACGATTATGAATACCTCCATACCTATCCTTGCTTGTCATGGCATACGCAATATAGAGCCGGCGCTTGGCACGAGACATAGCCACATAGAGCTTGCGTGCGTCTTCCTCATCATTCTTCTTGTTCTTGTTGAACGAATTTGGATAACGGCCATTGGCAGCATCGAAGACGATAACATTGTCGAATTCCAGCCCCTTTGCCTTGTGAACTGTTGTAACATATACGCGTTCACGAATGCTTCGGCTATTACAGAAGTCGCTCTCTTTCAGTGTACTGATATCCATCATATAGTAAGCCAGCTGCTCAACAAGCGCATTCGGGACATGATCGTCAGTGAGCATGTCCATCGCAAGATAGCGAAGCACATAATCCAAGCGGTCGATCGCATCGATGACTCCCATCTCAAGGAAGTAATCGTAGGCCTGTTTCATTGTTCTTACCAGGGCTTTCTCGCCATCAGCAGCCTGCGCATAGCGACCATTGTAGGCCGAAACGAACAATTCCTGATAGGCAGAGCGGAATTTGCGGACGTATGGAATCACCCTGGGATGGGCGAGAAAGGCCTGCTGTCCGGCAACTTTTCCAGCCGACTTCTCAGCACATAGGCGGACAAGGCTCACCGTTGCGCCCACATCATCTATTGCTCGATGGGAGTTTTCACCAACAAGGTTAAAGCGTTCGAGCAGCGACTCCAATTTGTACGAGGCGAGATTACCTTCCAATAGCCGCATGAGTTTCAAGGAATCGAAGTATCGGTTGGGACGTTTGCGCATGGACAAACCGAGGTGTCGCCGTAGATTATTGTCGAGAATGTTGTAATCGAAGTTTACGTTATGGCCTAAAAGCACAGCATTACCCAAATAGTCCAATAAGCGCTGCAAAGCCTCCTGTGGCGAAAGCAGTTCACCACGATTGAGCTTAGAGTGATAAAGTTCGTACAATGGGTTATCTACATCACCCAATTTCTTCAATATCGGCCGCTTGGTCTCTATGTAGAGGTCGAGAGGCTCGCCCACAATCACACCATTGCGAATCCTCATTGCCGCAATTTCGATGATGTCATCCTCAAACACGTTCAAACCTGTGGTCTCTGTATCGAAAACAACGATTTCCTCATTGTTGTATGTTTCAAGAAAGTCGGCCACATACGTGCCGTCCTCATAAAGCAAAAGATCAGTTGGCGACATCGCCAATTTCTTCAGTTTGTGAACGAAACGTCGGGCGAGGGCATTCGACTCGAACACTTTAGAGCCTTTCAATATGCGCGTCCACGAAAGAAAGTTGTGTTCGTTGCCCAATACGTTCAGGTGAGCCATCAGCAACTTCACACTGGGAGTATCGAATAGGTCGCGTCCCGACACCTTGAAATGATTGAGTTGGATTCTGGTCATCGCCTTGCTGAGCCTGTCAGCATCGGCATTCGAGCTGACAATGACTGCCGTCGTCTCACGCTCATTTTCGGCATAGAGGCGCAATGCCATGTCGGCGACATCCTCCAGTTCGGTCTCCATTGAGCTGCAGGGCATTATCAGCAAGTCATCCGCTTGCGCTTTCACATTGTTGTCGGTCATGGGCAGCAGCTCACGGTCGATTTTCATCTGCTTCTCTGCATAGTCGTTGAACACATCGAGCAAGTACTTGGGCGACCGGTGGTTACGCAACAGGTGATGAATGTTGCCCTTGCAACGCATCTTCAATATTGTCAACGTCTCAAGCTTGGCTCCCATGAACGAGAAAATCGCTTGCTGTTCGTCGCCCAAATACATCACCATAGGTTGCTCTTTCTTCGTCAACAGGTCAATGATGGCGAGTTGCATACCGTTCAAATCCTGCACCTCATCTACTTGAATCCACGGATAGCGCTTGCAACTTTCGTCTTTTTTGTATATGTCGTAGGTCAACAGAAGCAAGTCCTCAAAGTCGAGCATGTGGTGTTCGGACTTATACTGCTCGTAACACGACGCATAATACATCTTCCAAAGCAGATGGCGCATCTTGTTGGCCAGCTTCCAATCGAGCCTCGGTGCGTCAGCGTCGTCAAGATATAGCTGGGCGTTGCGATAGATTTGCAACACCGCCTGCTCGTTATATTCCATGCGCTGCAATCTGCAAATCTCCTTCACCGCATCACGATCGTCGTCAGTGAAGCTCTCCGGATGAAGGAAATACTGCCAAGGATGGCCGTTTCTCATCTGATAGATCATGTGCGAGAAGAAAATAATCTCCTGATAAGCCTTGTAGCGATTGAAGTCGCCTATCACCCCTTCCTCGCTCTCATTTCGATAATCGGCAATGATACTCACGGCCTCTTCATCGTCGATGATCGATGTGTCGGCCTCTACCCTATTCTCCTCAAACAAGAATTTGGAACAAAAATGATGCACGTTTCCTACCTGCAGTTTCTCCAACTCAACATCATCGACCACCGAACGAATGCGATTCAGCATCTCCCTTGCTGCCCGATTGGTGAACGTCAGGCAAAGCATATCGTCATAATCCACCCCACGCGCATGTGCATAACGTATTCGTTCAGCCAAAATATGTGTCTTGCCACAGCCAGGCGAGGCCAAAACAAGGTGGTAGCCACTGCTTGCCTCTACTACGGGAATCTGACTTTTGTCCAAGGTCTCTATATCATTGATTGTTTCCATCAGTATCAATTAGGTAGTGTTATTATATCAATATATGCAAAGGTAATAAATATTTCCAACAATAGCCCGATGACAAAGAAGAATAGTAGCTATAGTGAGGGAATTAAAAAAAGCCCAATGAATGGTTTAGGAAAAGTTAAATACTACACCTTCATAACCTATTAATTTTCAACGCATTATATTTACCATTGCAAAAGGTGAGGTTTCGGGTTGCAAAAGGTGAGGTTTCGGGTTGCAAAAGCTGACCTTTCAGAATACCGTTTGTCATGGACCGCACTGCACTGATTGGACCTCAATCGTTCATCAGCCGCAATTTCACAAATAGATGATGTCAATATGGTTTCCTGACTGATTTCATTCGCTTGTCGGTAGCGTTCTCGCCGTGCTCTCTCGCCGTAGTCCGCCACGTCTTCAAAAGGACTACAAACTAACTGATCGGCAACCAAACAAAACCACTACAGGACCTAATGAATGTTTGGGCTTGAAGAAGAAATCTTGTGACGAATGATGATTTTCGAATATTTTGAGTAAATTTGTAGCTGTGTGAAAATAGGTATGAGGGAAACAGGCTGTAGGAACATTTGCCGAACGATATCAGTTGCCTGCGATTTTCACCGAATCAGACCTTCACACATGAATTATTGCCCATTTTAAAGTTATGATACAGGAATACCAACTTCGAGTGATGCCCCAAGTGGCCTTCAACGAACAGAATATAAAGGAATATCTCGCCAAGGAGAAAGGACTGGATGCAAGGACCATCAACCATGTACGCACCTTGAAACGCTCAATAGACGCACGGCATCGCGACATTTTCGTGAATCTGAAAGTGAGGGCTTACATCAACGAGGTGCCTCACGACGAGGCTTTCGTCAAGACCGAATATCCCGACGTGAGTTCTGCGCCACGTGTTATAGTCGTCGGCGCTGGTCCAGGAGGGCTCTTTGCGGCATTGAGACTTATAGAATTAGGACTTCGCCCCATTGTGCTGGAGCGGGGGAAGAATGTGAGTGAGCGGAACAAAGACTTATCCCTGATTTCCAAAACACATAAAATCAACCCAGAGTCGAACTATTGTTTCGGCGAGGGAGGGGCTGGTGCGAACTCCGATGGCAAACTCTACACGAGAAGTAAGAAGCGTGGTTCGGTTGATAAAATACTGAACGTATTTTGTCAGCACGGAGCTTCGGCAAGCATATTGGCTGACGCTCATCCACATATCGGCACCGACAAGCTGCCGAAGGTAATCGAAAATATGCGCAATACCATCCTCGCTTGTGGTGGAGAGGTGCATTTTCAGACAAAAATGACATCCTTGATACTTAATGGCGACAAGGTTCTGGGCGTCGTTGCCGAATCAACCCACAAAAACAATGAGCCGACCGAGCAAACGTTTCATGGACCAGTGATACTCGCCACAGGACATTCGGCCAGAGACGTGTATCGCTATTTTGCTAAGGCGCAAATAGAGATGGAGACAAAAGGAATAGCTGTGGGCGTGCGGCTGGAACATCCTTCGGAACTTATCGACCAGATTCAATATCATAACAAGAATGGCAGGGGGAAGTATCTGCCGGCTGCCGAATACTCGTTTGTGGCACAAGCACAGGGACGTGGTGTCTATTCGTTTTGCATGTGTCCCGGTGGATTCGTCATTCCTGCGGCAACAGGGCCTGAACAAATCGTCACCAACGGCATGAGTACAGCCAACCGTGGCTCGAAATGGTCAAATTCGGGCATGGTGGTGCAAATCAACCCCGAAGACATTGAGGGCGATGACCTGCTCCGAATGATGACATTCCAAGAGCGAGTGGAGCGCGACACATGGCAACAGGGAAACATGAGACAAACGGCTCCGGCACAACGAATGGCAGATTTCGTCAACAATCGACTTTCCTACGATTTGCCATCTTCAAGCTATTCGCCAGGCCTTATTTCCAGCCCCTTGCATTTTTGGTTGCCAACGCTCATAACCAGCAGGTTGCAAGAGGCCTTTAAAGTCTTTGGGAGACAAGCTCATGGATTCCTTACCAACGAAGCAACGATGATAGCAAGCGAAACTCGCACGAGTTCTCCCGTTCGCATTCTCCGCAACCGTGAGACATTCATGCACACACGCTTACAAGGCCTCTTCCCATGCGGCGAGGGTGCCGGCTATGCTGGCGGCATTGTGAGTGCCGGTATTGATGGTGAGAAGTGTGCAGAAATGGTAAAAGAATATGTAGGCAGTTCACTTTGAGCCTAATTCGGACATAAGAGCTGGCAAGGATTATTTGCTTGTCGGTCAGAGGTTTTGTCGTACTTCGCAAAGATAGCCTTCTATGTAAAAGTTGAACAGAAGGAAAATACCAACAAACTAGTCAGTGTTGGAAATGTGGGAATGTACCGTGCAGACAGTTAATCGGTCATACGATTAAAGAACTTTTGGTCAGTAGCGGAAAGCAGCATAGCCCTTATTAAATCTCAAAGAAGGAGAGAAAAGAAAGTTGGCACAGTGGAGAAAACATTCACCCGAAGGAGCGATTATCTGAATAAACAGACCTACCGGCATGTATCCATACCACTATGCGTAGCTGTGAAGCCCTCCCAACAAGAAGTTTACGCCGAAATAAGTCATCAATACTGTCAAAAAAGCCAGCACCAAATAGAGATGGAAGAAGATGGGACGACGAAAAGCCGGAAGTGAAGCTCTATGAAAGCTTACTGCATAAACCATCAAAGCTATCAATGCCCAAGTTTCTTTAGGATCCCAGCCCCAATAGCGTCCCCATGAAACATTAGCCCATACAGCACCGATAAATATTCCCAAGGCAAGTAGGAATACAGCCGGGTAGAGAATCAGGCGACTAAGGTCGGACAATCGATCGGCAAGCCGAACTCCATTTTCTGTATGCCACAACACCAAAGCCGTAATGCCATTAAAAAACAAAAAGGCTAACAACGAATAAGCAAACATAATGATTGCCACGTGAAAGCTCAACAATGGCGATGCCAATACAGGCATGAGTGTGGTAATCTGTGGATTATTCTCTCCCATCATTGACACCATCAGAGCCAAACCACCCATCAGAAATCCAAAAGGCATAAAGAGAGATAGGCGACGACACAGCAGCAGGGCGATGAGCGACACACAAAAAGCCATAAACTGCATGGTTTCATAACCGTTGGAGAGTGGTATATACCCACCGGAATAGCCGCGAAGAACAATCACAGTGGACAAAAACACAGTTGCCAAGAGTAGAAGCCAACGTCCACAATGCCGAACAAGAGGGGACATAGGCTGATTGTTCAACCAGCTCCGAACCACAAGAACATAATAAACCACTCCAAGAAAAACAAGGAACACCGCCAACGGCAGGGAGAATTGTAAGGAATTATAGAGTTGTTCGGCTCTAAAACGAGTGGCTGAAGGCAAATATGCACCACCCTTTTTCTGTTGATAAAGTCTTATTTTGTCGAGCACTTCATCCAAACCGGCATAATCGTTCGTTAATGCCAATTCCATGATATAGTCAGTGGAACGCTTGATAAAGAGCCACTCATCGTGTGCAAGAGTCTCTGGCAGCCGGTCGCCCTGCGCCACCCAATTCAAAGTGCCATTAGTATTGATGGGAAACATCCTGACAGCACTGCCCGACATCAACGAGGCTATAATATTATATTTCTCATAGGCTGCCGAGACGTCATTGGCTTCATTTCCCTTCAGCACGCCACGGTTCAGATCCTCCACCAAGGATGCCAACTTGAATTGATTGGTGTCATCCATATAGTCGCGCCAAGATACATAAGTCCCTTTGGCATCCAACGCCTCTCTCACTTTGTGCCCACTCACTTTAATCATGGATTGATTCACCCAATCAGTGGGATAGAGCATCCAACCAACGAGTACTTGAACAGCACTGTAACCCTTATAACGGTCGTGTCCGTAGAGTTTGGTGGTGAAATCTCTTGCCAACGTCTGCATGGGGCATATACGTCCATTATGATAGACATAAAGATTACCGAAACGTTCTGCTTGTGCCGCTGGCAAAGTTTTCGGAAGCGACTTGTCGTTAGCCTGCAAAGGAAGAGATAATAGCAGAGCTAACACAAGCATCCAACTATTACTGTATTTCATCACATTTCGCCACGCATGACGAAAGCCTTCTTTCGGGTGAAGGAGCAATGCAAGAATGCCACAAAGCAATAATGCATAGCCAATATAGGTAACGAAGATGCCCCAAGGATCGTGTGCCACCGAGAGATGCACCCCCTCGCGTTCCAAGTCGTAGCCACTCTGATAAAACCGATAATGTTGGTTCTGCGCTATGTGATTCATGGACACTTGCTGTTCGCCATTTCCATCGAAACTAACTCTGCTTACAAAATCCATAGGCGACTGTGTGCCGGGAAAATAAACTATTTCAAACTTTCTCAACCTTACGGTAAAGGGAAGTGGCTCTCGCTTGCCATCTGAGGTAGTGAAGGAAGAAACGGGTTGTCCGCGATAGAGATACATATCGCCCTGTGTCCCAAAGAAGTGGGTAAGTCCCGCACCCAAAAGAATGAAAGCAAAAGAACAATGAAATAAAAGCAAAGCCGGACGGCGCATCATGTTCCAAGCTCCAAGCATGGCTACCAATGCCACTATCGCGAGTAGCAGCCAGAGGACGATAAAAGGCAAGGAGCCATAAAACCAATGATGAGCCGTTTCCGTATCAACTACTTTCTCCACGAAAGAGGCTGTAGTCAAGACTAAGACAGTCAAGACTAACAGCCCAAAAGAAAGGTAAGTCAATGTTTTTCTTATTCGATGGTTAGAAATCATTTTATCTACGTGAATTCAACAGATGGACTGACTGACAAGTATTATATGGATTCTATGAATTTCACAATGGCCTGTCGGTCTTCCTTTTTTAATTCACGGAATTTCTTAATGGTCCAACGTGCGTGAGACACACCGCCTTCACGAGAGCAGCCATGCCACATAATAGCCTCTATAACATTACGTGCGCGAGCATCGTAAAGACGATCATCATGTCCCGTGCAAACTTTCATCAGTCCTTTTCCCCAAAGGGGCGGTGTGCGTATCCATCCTTTTCGCACATCATTCTTCATGTACAAGCGATGAGACACTAAATCTGTATAAGGCCATATCTTTTGTTTCGGATAATGTGGCAAGCGGGCATCGTTGGGAGTAAAATTAAGATCACCCGGATATTTGAACAAGTCGTTTCCTGTTATCCACATTGGACGATGGCAAGTTGCGCATCCAATCTCCGTAAAGAGCTGCTTACCCCTCTGGACAGCAGGGTCATCCAAATTGCGAGCTGCTGGAACCGCAAGTCCGCGAAGCCAAACCATATAATTCAGGTAATCTCCATCCTTCATTTCAATGGGGTGGTCATCGCTCATAAAATAATTATAAATGTCTTTCTCAGGATTACCCGTCTTTTTCCATTCCGGATAATATTTATAAAAAACTTTTTGCACTTCAGGATCCTTGCTGGCAGTAAGCGCATACTCCTTCGTTACATTGATGTTGGTATGTCCCTTACGAGTTACATTGAAATTAGCCCAATGTTGCACATCCCATGTAAAAGTACTTAAGTCAAGGAAATGTCCAAAGCGGAAGGGAAGCTTCGTTATGGGATCGATTGCTGCCCACTGACCATTCTTAAATCGAGTTGGGTCGAGTGGGACGTGTGCCTCTTCGCGTTTCCACTGAAGCAGCAAACTGTCGTCATCAATGGCACCAATAAGACCATTGCCAAAGAAAGGAATGGCATTTTTAAGACGTATTGTAATGTCTTTTACATCAACCGGTTTGCCATTATGTGAAGGTTTCACATAGTAACCGTCCTCTGGTATTTCCACCTCCGGATAAATCAGACTATAATGCTCACCATCTGGAAAAGCATTCCCCCAATCATCGACGTACTCTTTCCATGTGATTTTAACCTTTGCCGGGTCAAGATAAGATTTGAAAGGAGGCATGCCCTGAAATTTTGGACTGAAAAACGACAGCAAGTCTCCATCGGAATTACATATCTCAAGTTCTGTGGCATTGCCCCATTGCTTGGGATCAAACCAGGTAATGCGCCAACCATGACCATAACCACAATGACAACTCTCGCAGGAGGGACGCGAATAGAGCGGACCTCGCCCATTGAAAGGACGAATGCTGGAGTTGTACGGACGTTCAAAGAAGTACTCACCCATCTTAAATTGATACTCTAATCCGGCTTCCTCTATGGCAGGAGTCGGATCTTCGTATGCACTGGCAGTCGCATTGAAAGTAGTGCCGAGTTTTCCACCGGCATACCACTCGTCTGCCAACTCTGTTTTTTCACCTGGATTGGGTGTAGGCAAATTTACATCATCATGACATGCGGCAAGACTGCCCCACATCAATGTCATGGTGGTCAAAAAGAGGAACGATGTACTCTTCTTTATATTTTTTTTCATAGCTATACTTTTAAAGGTGGGTCATCATCATGACATGAACAACCCACCTGATAAATTGAACCTATTGGGTGAAGGGTTTTGAGAAACCTCATTCACTTATTTTTCCAATGCGCTCTTGAGTTTACTGAGCGTCTCATCTAAAGCTTTGCAAGCATCCATGGCTTTCTCGCAGCTGGCATCCTTATAATTTTCAACAAAAGGAGCTTTCATGCCCTTGATGGCATCCTTTGCTTCCTTGATGGCATTCACCACTTCCATATCCATAGCCTTGTTATTCTTAGCCATATAGTTGTGCATGGAAGCATTGCCACGCTTGCCCTCAATACCGCCATAGTAAACATTTTCTACAGAAATAATATTGTTATGGAAATCCTCAATCGACATCATGCTATATGGAGACTCGATATAGGATATATCTTCACCGGTATGTGCGGAGCCTATTTTTGAAGTACCCACCTCATCGCAAATATCGTTGCATCCTGACACGATGGACTGTAGAGCGTTTACCCAAGAACTATAGAGAGAACCAGGTTTGCCTGCCATAAGGATATTCTCTCCATACGAGAAACCTTTTCCCCCTACGGTAACAGGAAGTTCTACATCTTCTATGATGTGTTTCACCAAATCTGCATCGAGCTTTGACGCATATTCCTTACCTGCCCATGAGGTCAAGAGTTGCCAGCAGCTGTTTCGCAAATCGCCTGCTACGGCAATAGCATAAACCAAATACTTATCTTCTATAGAACCAGCGACACGAGGCTTCCCCTCCTCAAAGAGTATGTATTCCACACCATGATAACCCAATAATTCCTGACCGAGTTTCGTGCGTGCAGCGATATCAAAGTCTTCACCATTGAGCTCCTCGATATTCGTTGCGGTAGCAAGATATTTTTGCAAAGCCGGAAGGTCGAGAGGCCATGAGTCGATATGCGGATCAATACCAAAATCAGAAGCTGCACCAAAAAGAAAAGCCTCACTGCGTTCCCACCATTGACGTGAGAGGAGAAAATCCTCACAAGCTTTGTTGAGATTGTCTTGTGTCGGATTTTTCCGATAGGTTTTCAGATCTTCCACTAAGGCGGAAGCTTTCAGCGCCATTTGCTCATAAGTGGGAACCACTGTATTATTCACGAAAGCATCAGCAATTTCATTATAAGCCTTATCGCGCTCTTCCTGCTGCGACAACGGTTTATCTTCATTTTCATCGCTACAAGAGACAAATGTTGTTGAAAGAGATAACGCAAGAAATGCCAAGAAAGCATAATTAAAAACTTTTTTCATTCTCATTTTTATTTATTATGTATAAATGGTTAGTTAAAGATATATCTTACAAGAAGAAACCTGCATAAGCAATGCCTAAGGAAACACTCGGTTCATCGTTGAATTGCTTTTTTAGAAAACGCTTACTGTATTCAGCCTTTACTTGCAATTCCTTCATAGGGAAATAGTTAATACCTAATGCCATACGCTGGCGATCGGTCCATTCATAATCACTGTTTCCTTTCACCGGATGATAAGCATCATAGTGTTCATAAGCTCCAAAGCAGTAAAGTTGCTGTTTCTTGTTGCGCAGCATAGGGAACAAGTTCAGTACATCGTATCCCACTTGTATGCTGGCTGCATGAGCACGATCACCCACAAGTGTACGTTTGTAAGGCGAAGACGAACTCTGCGAACGATTGTAGATGGAAATGATATCGGCATCTCCAAGATGACCATAGTCAAAGTTTCCAAGAACGCGCCAGCCATGACCCTGATAATTAAAATCAAATGACCCAATAACAACAGTGCCTTGCACGTCTTTATATTTACCACGTTCATCACTCTGTAGCGTATTATTGAATGATTGTCCATAATAACCACTCAACCCCAAACGTAATCCCCGAATGGGATAGAAATCAAAACGGACAGCTGTGGCATATTTGTTGGACGGCGTAAACTCAAACGCACTGGCCGCACCATTCTTTATCCATTGGTCTTTGCTAAACATCAATGAGTTCAGACCCGGAAGGAGCATAAGCTGATAACGCAAAAACTTCCAACGTCCCCAGACCGAGATTCCGGTCTGATGCCATGTGCAGGGAAGGATCTGACTTTCACCTTCAGGTCGATAGACCGTAAAGAATTCGTTGGGTGTATGATGTGCGTTGGTATAACCTATGGGCACGATATCATGCCCCACACGAATATTCAGTTCGGGGCAAAATGACTTTTGAATCCAGAATTGCTCCAACGCAACTTCTCCTCCTCGCTCTATCTCACCTTCCCATTCGCCGAACTCTTCATCCTCCATTTCCATGGCACTCTCCGTACCGCCATGCTCAAACTCTATTTCAGAATTCATCGACCAACCTTTACCAAAGTCATAACCTAACATCAGCACCACATGTGGCAAATCGGTCTGTCCCCTACTCTTGGCATCTTTATACCTTTCCGCTTTACTATAGCGATTGATATTATCTGAATAGAATAGACGACTCGTTACAGCCTCACCATAACCGCCAAGCGTAAACTTGCCTTTTTTGCGAGAGGCACACTTATCGCATTTACCTCTGACTGCGCTTTTATCTAACTTCGAACTGGTGAGAGAATCGCTCTGCGCCTTCATCTTACAAGGACAATTCGTCAAGAGGAAAGCTCCGATCGACACAATGATTAATAGACGTTTCATTTTTTTGTTCTTAGTTTAATTACTTCTGATTTTGTTGCAAAATTAGAGTTTTTGCGTTACTAGAACAATACCTAAATGTGGGTAAATTTATCAAATATAAAGAAATAAAAACATATTTTCAGGAGTTCATATCCCTATTTATTATTAGTCAAAGATTTTTCGTATTTCGGACAACTATATTCTGGGCGATAGTCAAGTTAGTGCTGAAACAAAATTTGTCATGAACAATATTGCTGAATAGTTACAAAATACTATTTTATAATATTTTTACCAGAAAGTCATAATATAAATTTGAGGCTTAAGCCGCACGACTTAAGCCTCAAACAAAATAATCACATATTCCTATGTACATTTTACGATCAACTTGCGGAAGTAGAGGGATTCAAACCCCCGATACGCGGAAAGGCGTATACTGGATTTCGAGTCCAGCGCATTCGGTCACTCTGCCATACTTCCAAATGAGAAAGCAAAAGTAATAAAAAAAAATCAAAGCACCAAATCTATCCGAAAGGCAATTTGTTAAGTTTCGTTCGCAATGCTTCAGCAAGGGATTGGCGAATGGCTAAAGTGAGTTCACAAGTGTTATCAAATTTCTGTTCTACAATTCTCGGATTCAGCTCCTTAACAATCCTCATAACATCATTCATCATGGGGTAAGAAAAAGAATAATGAATAAGCTCTTCTACAAATTTTTCTTCGATTACAGAATGCGCAATGGCATCTTTTGCAGCTTCCCGATAAGCAATGATAAGTCCGCTCGTACCTAATTTAACTCCACCAAAATATCGGATAACACAAATCAACACATCGGTGAGCTCGGCACTGACAATCTGCCCTAAGATGGGTTTGCCAGCAGTTGATGAAGGCTCACCATCATCGTTCATGCGAAACTCCTGACCTTCTGCACCCAGTCGATAAGCATAACAGCAATGACGCGCATCATAATATTTCTTTTTATATTGCTTGACAATGCTCAATGCCTCATCAGCAGTCTCAACATGATGCGCAAAAGCGAGGAACTTACTCCGCTTATCAGAGTAGAATCCCTCGCTTATTGAGTTTGATATAGTATTGTACTTATCTGTCATGTTGTGACGATAGCCTACTTATCAACAAACAATCATTATGAAAGTTTGTGGATAATCAGACCAGAACGCAACTTCGGCTCAAACCATGTAGCCTTTGGAGGCATGATCTTGCCGCTGTCTGCGATATCCATAATCTGCTGCATGCTTACAGGATAGAGAGCAAGAGCAGCTCGCATCTCACCGCTATCAACACGCTTCTTCAACTCTTCCAAACCACGAAGACCACCTACGAAGTCGATACGGTCGCTTGAACGCAAGTCCTTGATGCCAAGAAGCTCATCGAGAATAAGACGGCTTGATATGTCAACATCAAGAACACCAATTGGATCCGAGTTGTCAAATGTACCTTCCTTTGCAGTAAGTGCATACCACTCGCCATCCAAGTAGAGTGAGAACTCATGCAACTTAGCTGGCTTGTAAATAGCAGTACCCTTCTTCTCAACGATGAAGTTTTTAGCCAATGCTTTCAAGAATTCATCAGAACTCATGCCATTCAAATCTTTTACAACACGGTTGTAATCGAGAATGGTCAATTCAGATGCCTGGAAGCAAACTGCCATGAAATAATTGTACTCTTCTTTACCCGTGTGATTTGGATTAGCTTTGGCCTTTTCACCTCCTACAAGACCTGCTGCAGCTGAACGGTGATGGCCGTCTGCTATATAAAGACTTGGCATCTTCGCAAACTCTTCGGTAATGGTCTTGATGTCCTTATCGTCAGAGACTACCCAAAGCTGATGACGGAAACCATCAATAGGAGCAATAAAGTCATATTCTGGGGTGGTGGCAGCATAGCGTGTAGTGATTTCTTTCAATGTAGCATTGTCTGGATAAGCAAAGAATACTGGCTCAATGTTAGCATCGTTTACACGGACGTGCTTCATACGGTCTTCCTCTTTATCGCGACGTGTAAGCTCGTGCTTCTTGATTACACCATTGACATAGTCCTGACAAGCAGCACCAACAACAATACCATACTGGGGCTTGTCGTTCATTGTTTGAGCATAGATATAGTACTGCTCCTTTTCATCCTGTACCAACCAGCCCTTATCTTGGAACTTTTTAAAGTTCTCTGCTGCCTTTTCATAGACACGTGGATCATACTCGCTTGTTCCTTCAGGGAAATCAATTTCTGGTTTGATGATATGATAAAGGCTCTTTTCGTTACCTTTAGCTTCTTCACGAGCTTCTTCAGAATTTAAAACATCGTAAGGACGGCTCTCTACTTGTTCTACGAACTCCTTTGGAGGACGTACGCCTTTGAATGGTTTTACTATTGCCATAATTTATTGTTGATATAAAATAAAAGCAGATTATCAAGGCTTTTGCTGCTATTTGAGCATAGTTCCTAATAATCTGCTATATGAATTTGATAATTATTTATTTACTTGGAATTTCTTATCGCCAGTAGCGAAGAAAGCATTGATCTGCTTTGCAGCAGCAATACCAGCATTGATATTTGCCTCGGCAGTTTGAGCACCCATCTTCTTAGGTGTGCTGAAATAGCGACCCTCAAACTTAGCGAAGTCTGCATCGGCATCTGGCTTAATGTCAGTGATGAACTTCAAGTCTTCGCGCTCACCCATCAACTTAATAAGCTCAGCCTCATTGATGACTTCCTTGCGAGCGGTATTGATAAGAATGCCACCCTTATGCATCTTATTTACAAGTGCATAATTGATGCTCTGCTTGGTCTCAGGAGTTGCAGGAATGTGAAGAGATACGATGTCACAAGTTTCAAACAGTGCATCTTGATTATCTACAGCCTTAACACCTGCAGCCTCAATAACATCTTTAGGGCAGAATGCATCGAAAGCATAAACTTCCATTCCAAAGCCCTTAGCAATGCGAGCTACATTACGGCCTACGTTACCAAAAGCGAGAATACCAAGTTTCTTGCCCTTCAATTCTGAACCACTCTTACCATTGTAGAAGTTACGAACCCCATAAACGAGCAAGCCCAAAACAAGCTCAGCTACTGCATTTGAGTTCTGGCCTGGAGTATTTTCTGCAACGACATTGTGCTCGGTAGCAGCTGCCAAGTCGATATTATCGTAACCCGCACCTGCACGTACAATGACCTTCAAGTTTTTAGCGGCTGCCAAAACTTCTGCATCGGCCTTGTCAGAACGAATAATCATTGCATCAACGTCCTTTACAGCGTCCAAGAGCTGTGCTTTCTCTGTATATTTTTCAAGCAATACAAGCTCATGACCTGCACCTTCAATTTCTTTTCTAATGCCATTGACTGCTGCTGCAGCGAATGGCTTCTCTGTTGCAATTAAAACCTTCATAGTAATAAATTTTATAACGCAATTACACGGATATAACCAATCATGGCTTTATCCGTGCATTTGCAATGTTAATGTTAATTAGTGCTTAGCTTCAAATTCCTTCATTGTTTCAACAAGAGCCTTGCAGCCTTCAATTGTCATAGCGTTGTAGCAGCTTGCACGGAAACCACCAACATCACGATGACCCTTGATACCTACCATACCTCTGTCAGTTGCAAACTTGAAGAATTCATCCTGAAGGTCAGCATACTCGTCGTTGAGAACGAAGCAGATATTCATGTAAGAACGATCCTCCTCGCACTTAACAGTACCATGGAACAACTTGTTACGATCGATTTCACCATAAACAATTTCTGCGCGTTCCTTAGCAAGCTTCTGCATTGCTTGAACACCACCATTAGCCTTAATCCAACGGAGGTTCTCCATTGCAGTGTAGATTGGCACAACAGGAGGAGTGTTAAACATTGAGCCCTTCTTAATATGTGTACGATAATCCAACATTGTTGGAATCTCGCGCTGAACACGACCAAGAACATCATCCTTAATGATAATGAATGTCACACCGGCCATAGAGAGGTTCTTCTGTGCGCCACCATAAATACAGTCATACTTAGCAACATCAACAGGACGGCTGAAAATATCTGAAGACATGTCGCCAATCATACGAACCGGCACGTCTAAATCCTTATGCAACTCTGTACCATAGATTGTGTTATTGGTAGTTACGTGCAAGTAATCCAAATCTGTTGGAACTTCGAAATTCTTTGGAATGTATGTAAAGTTCTCATCAGCAGATGAAGCAACTTCTACAACTTCGCCAAACAATTTAGCTTCCTTCATAGCTTTCTTTGCCCAAACACCAGTATTCAAATAACCAGCTTTCTTTACCAAGAAGTTGAAAGGAATCATGCAGAACTCAAGTGACGCACCGCCACCCAAGAAAAGCACAGAATAGCCTTCTGGGACATTTAAAACTTCTTTAACCAAAGCCCTCGCTTCATCCATAACTGGTTGGAAATCCTTTGAGCGGTGGCTGATTTCAGCTACTGAAAGACCGATACCGTTAAAATCCAAGATAGCACTTGCTGTTTTTTCGATTACTTCACGTGGAAGAATGCATGGACCAGCACCAAAATTGTACTTCTTCATAATGACATTAAAAATTTAAGTTTTTATATATTAGTTATTATATTTCAAAAGGTAATTAAAACCCTATGTTGTCTGCGAAGTTACTACTAAAAATCGATATAAACAAATGTTTTTAGTTATTTTTCGTAAAAACGCAAAGTAGCAATATATTGACATCAAACCATAAACAACCAAGTAAATAACGTCACCTTGACAGATTTTTTAAGAAACATCTTCCACGAGGGTATTCAGTCCCTTTATTTTTTTTCCTTTAGTAAGTTCTATCACGCTGTTTTTTTTCTTTCTATCCACTGCTACGTATGAAAATCTAGGCATTACATCTATCCTCCCTATTTCAGATTTGGTCAGACCTCCAATTTTACAAAGGAACCCAACTATGTCACCTTTTGAGATTTTATCCTTCTTTCCCTTACCAATATATAATGTACACATATCAGGCTGCACTATTGGGGGAAGTCTATCTGGAATCTCTATCATATCGACTGATTCTTTAACATATTCTGGCAAAAACTCGTTTGGGCCTAACAGAAAATAAACTTTCCCTTCTTTGTCCCATCTTGCTGTTCTACCAATCCTGTGTATATACTCTCCCTCATTTTCTGGCAAATGATAATGAATGATGTTATCAACATCAGGAATATCAAGTCCTCTTGCAGCCAAATTGGTGCTGATAAATATATTGGCTGAACCATTTGAAAATTTGTACAATGCACTTTCGCGCTCTTTCTGTTCAAGCCCTCCATGAAAAGCCGCAATGCCGAAACCCATCGAAGATAAGAAACCGGCTACACGATCAACAGATTCTCTATAATTCAAAAAAACTATACTGCTCTGATTGCCCAATAGCAATAATAATTGTGACAACAAGTGAAGTTTGTCTTTCTCACTGCTACGTAAATGATAAAAATGTATTCGTGTTACGTCGCTTTCATTGTCATATCTATAGTCTAATCTTGTAACTCGATTAAGATTTACGAAATCAGGAATAATGTCTGAATCGGTAGCAGAGAGCAAGACCCGACGTTTAACAAAAGGGAGTTTAGCCATAGTTTGCTGCATTTCTTCTTGAAATCCCAATTCCAGACATTTGTCAAATTCATCAATAACCAGCAACTGAATTTCAGATGACTCAAAATTGTTTTTATCTAAGTGGTCGTTTATTCTTCCAGGAGTGGCAAAAATGAGTTGTGGCTTAGTGTCCCGTATAAGTCTATGCTCATCCATGGTACTTCTGCCACCGTACAAAGCCATAGCTCGCACTCCACACTTCATTTCCGTTACGACATTCATGGTTTGCTTTGCAAGTTCTCTGCTTGGAACTAATACGACTGCTTGAACATTATCTGATTGAACATCAACTAATTGAACAAGTGGAATCAGATAGGCATAAGTTTTTCCTGTTCCTGTTGGAGAAAGCAGAACAATATCTTTGTTTGTCTGGAGAATCTCCTTGCATGATGCTTTCTGCATTGGGCTTAAATCGATCCCCAGTTTATCTAAAATTTTATTTTTTTCCATTACGTAATTTATCTATGGCATCAAATTCCTTTCCCATATTCAGATTAAGATAAATTGTATAAAGAGGTGCAAGCCACTTATCTTTCTGATTGGGTGATAATTCTTTATACTTCTCCAAGTAAGGCAATGCCTTTTCGTATAATCTATCTATCTTTAAGCGCTTAGACTTGCTTTGCTGTACTTTATCCATCTCGATTGCCTGATCAAAATAGGCCAAACCCAAATTGTAATAAGCATCAGCATAGTTTTCATTTTGTGATATCAATTGCTTGCAAATATTGATACATTCGTCATAACGGCCTAAATTCAACAATACCGTACTCTTTGTGAACTGAAAAAGAACACTTGTAGAATCTGCTTTCAAAGCGCGTTCAGTCACCTGTAGTGCTGTTTTGTAATCACCCCTACTGGCATAATATTCAAGTAGTCGCGGGAAAAAAAATACAAAATTCGGAAATTCAGCAAAGCCGCTCTTTAGCGATTGAACATAACGTACAGTGTCTTTATTTATCAAATATGCTTCCGCCTCATATTGACGAACAAAATTCAACATGGAACTGTCGCGTTCTGCAAGCTTCAAGTGGTTCAATATCTTACCAGCATCTTGTAATTTATACCCACAATACATCGCCCAATATGCAGCATGTGGGATCAGAGCGTCATCATCCAAGTAGTTATACTCATGAAATAGGGGTTGATTGGCACACAAGATATAATCATCAAAGTAGGTATAGGCAGTCTTATAATCTTTTTTGTGCATCAAAAATACCCCTCCATTGAATAAATTTGGACGTATCGAATTAAGAAAGCTCGCATGTTTCTCGCGGTATTTAGGACGGATGCGCCCTCTTGCATCAGGCATCGCATCAATAGAGTCAAAACTTGCCATTGTATGATAGAGACGCTGTGTAATTGAGAACAAGGACGCTGTATCATATTTTTGCTTTAAATACAGTTTTTCATTTCCATCCTCATATTGTTTTGTAAGTGCCTCACACAAAACAATCCAAGCTTTTTTATTGTGACGGTTGACTGAATCTTCAAGCACAATTCTCATAGATTTCTCGGCTTTTTCCAAATGCTTACCTGATTTGACAAGGTCGCGAGCTATCATTATTTGCTTTTTTTGAGCAAATAATACCAATGGAATGACCAACAACAGAAAAATAACAGTATTTCGTTTCAAATTATTTCTTATATTTATTTACTAATGGTTCAAGCTCTGCAGCTTTGATTTTATCATCTAAAACAGTATAAACCATATATAAAGGACTTACCCAATCTACTTTGTTTCGTCTTGGGTCTTTCGCTTTTACTCTTTCCAAATATGTTCGCGCTTCTGCAAAAATATTTTTATATTCATCATTGGAGACAAACTCGCCTTTTTGTTTCTTTTCCAATACATTATTTCTTGCGTCTATGCCTTTCATATTCAAGCAGACCCCTATATTGTAAGCAACGGGAATACTACTTTGATCCAACTCGTCAGCTGTCTTATACGCATCAATTGCTTCATCCCATCGCTTTGCATGCATTGCAATTTCCCCTTTCAATATCCAAGGTATGGTTGAGTTATATTTTTCTTCCAATTGACGATCTATAAAACTTTCAATATTAAAACGAGGAGTTGGGTTTTGATAGAACTTCATAATCCATGAAAAATAAGTCTCATTCGTTGGATCAGTCTCATAAAGTTTTGCCAAGACAGTAATATATTTCACAGAATCTTCCTCCGTTATCATATTTGCCTGCATACACCTGGCTTTCAATTCTGCAGCTTCCAATGCTGTCTCATCATATTGCATTGATAAGTCGGCATATTCATCTGCTGCTTTAAAGTCATGCATCTTCAAATAATAGTAGGATAAATAGTATGCAACTGTACCAATTTCATCTGGCAGGTGGACTATCAACGGATTCTGCCTTGTATTTAGATAAAGTTTCAAAGCGCTCAATCCTTCTGAACGGGTGTAATCATTCTTTGACAAATAAATGCCGGCATCTATAAGCATGGGATACAACTCAGAGGCACGCTTTAAATTTTCCTCAGCAAATGATTGCTTAATCTTGCCCTTTCGATTAGGCATTCTGTCATATTTATCACTCTCAAGGGTGAAATTAAAAGCATCTACCACCGAGCGGTAAAATGCCACAGAATCTCTATTCGATTTAATATGAACACGATTGTACGATTCCTTTGCTTTTAGATTCTTTTCAGCTGCTATTTTCCTATTGTCCTGCGCACTAAGATGAAGAACATTTATTGAAAACAATAATATGCAGAATAAAAGTCTGTGCATTTTTCTAAAAGTTTAAAACCACAATTCCCCTTCTTTGAATGAAAAAACAAAGAAGGGGAACAGTATAGTATTAATTTTCCACTCCGGCATCGCTGGCTGCTGCGAGAGTCTCTGCGGCCTTAGGACCTTTTACAAAGTAGTAGCACTCATAAAGAGGATAAGCCCAAGAGCTCTTTTTCTCTTTCATTACATCCATCTTTTTGGCTGCTTCCAAATAGGAAATTGCTTCGTTATAGACAACATTGAACTGTTCGCGAGCAGCTGGCGTCAGTACACCTTTAACCTCTGCAACGCGACCTTGTGCCTTATAGAACAAGCATTGACCGATAGATGCATTTACAACAATGCGAGTATCGTCGTCCTTTGCCAATGGTAAGGCCTTCTTAAGAGCAGTTGCAGCTGCATCATAGTTTTTCTTCTGACTCTCAAACTGGCCCTTCATTACAAGCGCCCCGAAACTGTTAGGGTCTTTTGCCAACTGATCATTTACAATCTTGTCAGCTTTATCTTGCATTCCCAAAGCACTATAAGTAGAAGTAAGTGTTGTCAAGACAGCATCATTCGACGGATCCTGAGCATAAATAGCTGCCAACTTGTCTGCATAAGCAATGGAATCCTGGCGAGATGTCAATTGTGATCCCAAGATTGCTAATTGTAACTGCTGTGCTTCCTTTGCCCTGTCAGGATTTTTCATTGCATATTCAACATACTTCTCTGCATTAGCATAATCCTTGTTTTTGTATGCATAGTAAGACGCAAAATATGCAATCTCGTTCAAATTCTGATCCTGTGACTTGTCAAACTTCGCAAACATAGGGTCATCTGCAGTTTCAACATAACGTGCTAAGAATTTGTATGCCTTCACCTCGTCTTTTATATTCTGAAAATAGATGCCTCCATTAATCAATTGACCACGAAGCCTGTACAGTTGGTCCACAATAGAACCAAATTTTGGTTTTACTTTACCTTTTGCATTTGGCATATTGTCATATTTCAATGCCTCCAAACCAGCATCAAAAGCATAATCCACGTACTCGTAAAGTCCAGGTTCGTCAACAGGTTTATTCCCCTCTTTACCCATTTGTTGTTGGGTTTGGTTTTCAATCTGAATAGTCTGTTCAGCATTGACTTTCTTCATAGCCAATTCATATAGCTTGTTATAAGCTTTGGCTATTTCAGCATTATCAGTTAGCTGTGACAAATTTGATTTCAATAATGTGGAGGCCGTAACATAATCCCCTGCTTTCAGGATAGCTTTCAGTGGCTCGCTATCGCCTGCAAATGCAACAGATGTACCTAGTAACATCAATGCTGCGATCATTAACTTTTTCATTTTGTTCTATTTAAAGGTTTATTTTTCTTTTCTTATTTGACTATTAACGCAAAAAACCGTTTAATATTTTATTCAAAATCTACTGGAGGCATATTATCATCTGAATCAGAAATAGTTTCTTCAGAATCATCTGTTGCCCCCGCAAAGCTATTTTTTATCTCTTCATTGGATTTATTCCACTGAGCACGACTTTCTTCTTCTATACGTTCTTCGAGTTCGGAGCTCATCACCTTACAAACGGAAGCGATAACATCATTCTTTTTTGCAAGATTGATCAATCGGACGCCCTGAGTTGCACGCCCCATCACCCTACATTCAGCGACGGACATCCGAATGACGATACCACTCTTGTTGATTATCATCAAGTCGTTTTCATCCGTTACATTCTTGATAGCAACAAGTTTGCCAGTTTTATCCGTGATGTTTAAGGTCTTAACGCCCTTTCCTCCACGGTTCGTCAATCGATAGTCCTCTACCATTGAACGCTTGCCGTAACCTTCTTCAGAAACCACCATGACGGTATCATTTTCAGAATCATTAATGACAATCATTCCAACAACTTCGTCTTGCCCGTCTTCGTCCAGTCTCATACCACGTACACCGGTTGAGACTCGACCCATTGAACGAACGGTGTCTTCGTTGAAGCGACATGCGCGACCATTTCGATTGGCTATAATCAACTCGTTGCTACCATTTGTCAAACGTACATCAACCACTTCGTCTCCCTCATTGATATTGATAGCAATGACACCATTGGTTCGTGGTCTTGAATAAGCGCGCAAGGAAGTCTTCTTGACAAGACCTTTCTTGGTAACGAATACGATATAGTGGCTATCGAGGAAATCTTCATCCTCCAGACCACGAATACGCAAGAATGCATTTACGCTATCGTCTGGATCGAGCGCCAACATATTTTGTATAGCTCGTCCCTTCGAATTTCTGTCACCCTCTGGAATATCATAGCATTTCATCCAGAAGCAACGTCCTTTCTTGGTAAAGAACAACATTGTCTGGTGCATCGTGGCTGGATAAATGAATTCCGTGAAGTCCTTTTCACGGGTTTTAGCTCCCTTCGATCCTACTCCGCCACGCGCTTGCTCTTTAAAGTCGGCCAGCGGTGTACGCTTGATGTATCCAAGATGGCTGATAGTAATAACAACAGGATCGTTCGGATAGAAATCCTCAGCATTGAACTCATGCTCATCAGGGATAATCTCTGTGCGACGATCGTCGCCATATTTTTCTTTTACTTCAAGAAGTTCATCTTTCATAACTTCCTTACAGCGTTCAGGATTGTCGAGAATTTCTTGCAAATCCTTTATGGTCTGCATCAATTGGTCATATTCCTCATGCAACTGATCCATCCTCAATCCTGTGAGCTGCGACAAGCGCATGTCAACTATAGCCTTCGATTGAAGCTCATCCAAATCAAAACGTTTCTCAAGGTTGACCTGAGCGTCTGCCGGTGTCATGCTGGCACGGATAATATGAACAACCTCGTCGATATTATCGCAGGCAATAATCAACCCTTCCAATATATGGGCACGCTCTTGCGCTTTATTCAGATCAAACTTTGTACGACGAATTGTCACATCATGACGATGCTCTACAAAATATTTAATGCATTCATGCAAGCTCAACAACCGTGGGCGACCTTTCACTAATGCAATACAATTCACAGAGAAAGAGCTCTGCAAGGCTGTCATCTTGAAGAGTTTGTTCAGAATGATATTGGCGTTAGCGTCACGCTTTACGTCAACGACAATACGCATTCCCTGACGACCGGTTTCGTCGTTGACATTCGAAATACCCTCTAAACGTCCTTCCTTCACCAAGTCAGCAATGTATTCTATGAGCTGTTGTTTGTTTACACCATAAGGAATCTCAGTCACAACAATCCTGTCGTGCTGGTCATCACTTTCAATCTCGGCTTTAGCACGCATGACGATACGCCCCCTACCCGTTTCATAGGCATCTTTCACCCCTTGCAAACCATAGATATAAGCACCTGTAGGAAAATCGGGGGCTGGAATATACTCCATCAAACTCTCAACAGATATTTCGGGATTGTCGATATAGGCGCAACATCCATCTATCACTTCTCCGAGATTGTGAGTTGGCATGTTGGTGGCCATACCCACAGCAATACCATTACCTCCATTCACGAGCAGATTTGGAATCTTTGTAGGCATCACAGCAGGTTCCCTCAATGTGTCATCGAAGTTGTTTACCATATCAACGGTATCTTTTTCGATGTCATCCATAACATGCTCACCCATCTTTGCCAAACGACACTCGGTGTATCGCATGGCAGCTGGAGAGTCTCCGTCAACCGAGCCGAAGTTTCCTTGTCCGTCAACAAGTTTGTAGCGCATATTCCACTCTTGGCCCATTCGCACCAAAGCGCCATAAACAGAGGAATCACCATGTGGATGGTATTTACCCAAAACCTCACCAACGACGCGGGCACATTTCTTGTATGGTTGATTGCTAAAGTTACCAATACCTCGCATTCCAAAAAGAATGCGGCGGTGTACAGGCTTGAAACCGTCACGAACATCTGGGAGAGCACGTGCAACTATCACCGACATTGAATAGTCGATGTAAGAGCTCTTCATCTCTTCCTCGATGTTGATTTTCAAAATCCGGTCTTGATCTATTGTCTGATTTTCATCCATTATATAATTTTATTTATCTTGTTTTGACAACTTATTCTTAACAGCCATCATTTGTTATATAAAATCGCTCAAAATGCCATTTATCTTCGATTTAAGCTGTTTTTGATTTCTTTTCAAGGTGTAAAATTACAAAATAAAAATGACAATCAAATCGCTTAAAGCGAAAAAGATTGCCATTTTAAGGATTGTTATAGTTGCAAGGTTTTACCATAAGTCCGCCAATATAAATTGTCCACAAAACAAACTATATCAAAGCTGTCTTTTAGTATTTTCGTGCCAAACAAGACAGTCACAACAACTATTGGGTGCAGCATTATGGTCTATTTATGATGTTGTAAAAAGGGCTTTCCCAAACTTTAGTATTGGCATTATAAGTGGTAAAAGATTTATTCATTATAGACTTACTTGCCGGAATCTCATCGATTTTCAACATTTTCACACAAAGCTGATTTAATTAGGGTCTGCTGAATTATTATCTCTTCACAGACAGAGGGTAGCAGACGTAGACCCTCATAGTGACGATAATGATGAAAAAACGCCAGATTTCG
>QWBY01000065.1_pt1 | contig 94012 bp, 77 predicted proteins | sample 1972471 | NCBI WGS metagenome assembly QWBY01 (sample SAMN09866722, study PRJNA288562) | Human gut metagenome isolate term6_stool, whole genome shotgun sequencing...
TAATGTTAATGTCAAGTCATTCAGTAAACAAGAAAATATTTGACAAGTAAAACAGAAATACATCGTCAGATCTGACAAGTGAATTCAGGAAAAGACAACAAGATAGATTTTGTATTACAAAAGGTCAGCTATCGTTGACCAAAAGCTGACCTTTCACTCGCTGATAGCTGACCTTTTGCATTGCCGAAACTGAGGTATGGAATAATCACAAATCAATTTTTTAACCGCAATTTCACAATTAGCTGATGATAATATGGATTTCCAAATCGTTTCATTCGCTTGCTGGCAACTTCCCTTTCGTTCGCTATCGCCGTAGCTCTCTGCGTCTTCAAAAGAACGAAGAACAAGCCGCCCAGCTATCAAATAAAATCAGTACAGGAGCCATTGGCCGATTGGGGATAATCGTTGTGAATTTATTTTACAGACTTCTTTGAGAGTTTGTTCAGATACTCTTCCTTACCGTCAAAATCCATATTACCAATTGCACCTGAAGAATATAGGAATATCACCTTGTTATTATAAGGGATGGTTGACATATCTTCAAGATATTCATTGAATTTGGAAGAGGTTATCGGACGGTTGTACAATATAAATGAATACAGTCCCATGCCAACACGTTTGTAACCCACAGTTGTCTGATTCTTATCTTTGGAATCAGAAGATATTGAAATACAGCCTAAATGGTATAACCGTTGTTTTATTTCAGACAATTCCTGTGATGTCAGTCCGGCAACACGCATCAAAGAGTCATTATTTACCTTGGTTTCATGATAATTATCAGAAACTATCGAGTCGTTTGGAGTCGATACATTGAATATGCTTATGGTGTCGTTCTCAAATTCAATATATACCGATGAGTTGGGAAGAATGGCCGAACGAGTGTAGCTACATAGCTCGTTGAGTTCCACTTTGTTATCCTCGTAGAAATCTTCCATATCCTCAGCGTAGCTAATCGTTCTGGTAAATAAATAGAACAATGACAAAATATTTATTAGTCCTAAAGCCAATATAATCTTGTCTTTCCTATATTTAAACCTGAAAGCTCTGAAAAATAGAAAAAGCGATACGAGTATGACAGGGAAAGTGATGAAGCACAGCATACCCATAAAAAACATAAACCAACCCATATTAGGGATTGATAATATGATAACAATAGTCACATAGAGCATTGCGATGATCTCTAAAACTGCCATTTTTTTATAAGTGTGATTCATAAGCTTTTCCTTTCATTTCAGACCAAAGTCTTGAATTTCAACCTTTACTCATCCACCCTGTCCTCTTCGCGCAGATATTCCAAGTAGTCGCTGACGGTTGTTTCCCCTTTTGCTAACTCTTCGTCAATCAATGGCTGCATCACCTTCTCAATAAACTCGGTGAGCACGGCGCATCCTGACAGCTTTCGAGGAAGTCTCTCACATCATCGAAAGTCGCTTGCTCAGTATATTCTTTCTCTGCCCATAGCTTCACATTTTCAAGCATCAGCCGCTGGGCTGCCTGCATCATGGCTCCCACGGGACAAGAAAGAAATATCTTATAATAATCGCTCAATATTGGTTTCATCGATATTTTCCTTTCTATTAATATATTATATTTGTATGAATGATCATTTTCAGACTACAAATATACAATATTTTGTGAAAGCAATAATTTTTATTGTGGAAAAGTATGTGGAAAACTACCTAACAAGTTTTTAACAACCACCTGAATATCCACAATAGAAAGGAGAAAAGCAATGATGTGTGGATATTCGCAGAGTTATTAATGCGCTTTTATGGAAGTTTTGCACATGATTAGAGCTTAAAAAGATATAAACTTATTATCTTTGCAATGGATTAAAACATTGTGGATAAATCAAAAAATGAACTGATAGTCAGCATTTAAAAATAAACAGTGAGTGTTGATAATTCATTTCCACGGGTTGATAACCAAATAAGCAAGAAATAAGCGAAAAACTTTTGCACTTATCCACGGCATATCATACTAATACATTCTTTTTTTATTTTAAAATAAAAATAAGAATATAATGAAATGAGAACGAATAACTATTGAATAATGAAAAATTTTAAGACGTATATCACGGCTGTGCTACTGATGTTGACATTGCATTCAGCAGCACAGTGTACTTTTAAGAACACTGCTTTCAACAGCGGTGAATACCTGACCTACAATCTTTACTATAACTGGAAGTTCGTTTGGGTGAAGGCCGGAACGGCATCGTGGTACACTGTGGCATCAACCTATCAGGGTCGGTCTGCTTATCGTGCGTCGCTCACCACCCGTGGCAATGGCAAACTTGACGCGTACTTCGTTTTGCGCGATACGTTGCTGTGCTATAACACAAAAGATATGGCACCACTCTACTATCGAAAGGGAGCGAGGGAAGGAAAGCGTTATACCGTCGATGAGGTTTTCTACAGCTATCCAAATGGCAAACCAAAGGTAAGGCTTCACAGAATTGACAATGATGGCAATCATCACTGGATGACGAAAACGCCGGGGCAATGTGTTTTCGATATGATGAGTATTTTCCTGCGAGCACGTAGTTTCAATCCTGAAAGCTGGAGAAACGGTCAGGTGGTCAATTTCGGCATTGTTGATGGAAATAGTCTGAACTCTGCTCGCATCATTTATAAAGGAAAAAAGAAAATTAAGGCTGATAATGGGAAAAAATACCGTTGTCTTACGTTAGCCTATTATGAGTATGAGGATAGGAAATGGCGCAATATCTCTACTTTCTATGTCACTGACGACACCAACCATATTCCCGTTCGCCTCGACATGCGTCTGAAGTTTGGTAGCGCAAAGGCATTTTTAGTCAGTATGAAGGGCATCAGAAGCAATATAAGCTCACAGGTGAGGTGATATTATTTGGATGGCAGTAGAGAGCGGAAAGTGGTTAGTTTGAGCTTCTTTCCATAAAATAAAATGCGAGATTGCCAGTTTAAGGTAATCTCGCATCTATTTTATCAAAATCTAATTTGGTTTTGAATGTCTGTTCTAATTTTGCTTGTCTGCCAATCAGATGGGGCATTCTGTATCTGATAGGGCTGGAATGATGGGTTTATAGATTGGTTACCACCAATCAATCCAGTCCAAACAATGTCTTCAAACCACCATCAACTCCAGAGAATCCCATGAAGGCCAGTGATAGAAGTCCGGCGGTCACAAGTACAATAGCCATGCCTTGCATTCCTTTCGGTACACGAGTATAAGCCAGTTGCTCACGAATGCCGGCAAAAACGGTCAGGGCCAGTGCGAAACCTAATGCGGTTGAGAAAGCATAAACCACGCTTTCCAGTAGTGAGAAGTCTTTCTGTATCACAAGAATCGCTACACCAAGAACGGCGCAGTTTGTGGTGATCAGTGGTAGGAAGATACCCAAAGCCTGATAGAGGGCTGGCGAAACTTTCTTTAAAATGATTTCAACCATCTGCACGAGTGCAGCTATGACGAGGATGAAGGCCAGTGTCTGTAGATACTGAAGTCCGAAAGGATTGAGCACATACACCTGAACGAGATAGGTGACGATGGTTGCCAGCGTAAGAACGAAAGCCACTGCGGCACCCATGCCTAAGGCTGTGTCAACTTTTCGTGAGACTCCGAGGAACGGACAGATGCCGAGAAACTGCGAAAGAACGATGTTGTTGACGAAAATAGCCGAGATAAATATCAGTAAATATTCCATAGTGCTTTATCCTTTCTTGAGTTTGTTTACAATAGCGATGAGATAGCCCAGCGTGATGAATGCGCCTGGAGGCAACACAAAGAGAAGTATGTTGGTGGTTTCGGGCAGCATGACGAAGCCGAAGAGTGATCCTGCGCCGAGCAATTCCCTGACAGCTCCAAGCAGTGTCAGAGCAAACGTGAAACCAAGTCCTATTCCCAGTCCATCGAAGATGCTCGCCAATGGTGTATTCTTGCAGGCAAAGGCTTCGGCACGTCCGAGAATAATACAGTTTACCACAATCAATGGGATGAAAATGCCCAGTGATTTATCTACCGCAGGTGCGTAGGCTTTGATGAGCATTTGCAGAACGGTGACGAATGAGGCTATCACCACAACGAAAACAGGAATGCGCACCTTGTCGGGGGTGACGTTCTTGATGCAGGAGATGGCCAGATTTGAGCAGATAAGCACAAACATGGTGGCAAGTCCCATAGATAATCCGTTGAGAGCGCTCGTCGTTGTGGCAAGCGTGGGACACATACCAAGGAGCAACACAAAGGTGGGGTTCTCCTTTATCAGTCCGTTTGTCAATATTTTCAGATAGTTCATAGTTTTTTCCCTTCTTTATTTCTTTACGTAGGCTGTGTAGGCATGGTTGATGGCATTGAGAAACGCACGCGAAGTGATGGTGCTGGCAGTGATAGCGTCGATGTCTCCGCCATCTTTGCTCACCGTCAGCGGCTTCTTACTTGGACTTTTGCCTATCACTGAGCCTTTTCCGTCTTTCTGAAACCACTTGTCTGCTTTCGCACCAAGTCCTGGTGTTTCGGTCGAAGCCAAGATGGTATAACCCAGAATCTTTCCTTCAGGACTGAAACCGACGAGCACTTTCAGGTCGCCGCCGAAACCTTGTGTCGTGCTTTCTACGGCAGCACCCAATGGTTGTCCGTTGTTGGCAACCTTATGTACAACAAAGGCAGCTTCTTTTCCATCAATGGTCTGCTTGATGGTATCATTCGATGTCACGGAGAGTTTGCCACCGCCCATGACTGTTGTGATACCATCGGCCAAATTCTTTTCTGCTTGTGCCTCAATTTTGCCCTTTGTCAGTTCGTTGATGTAGGCAAGGATGCCTCCCATCACCAAAGCCACTGCCACAAGCACAACTACCATGTTTGTTAAAGAGGATTCTAATTTTTTCATTTCTTCACTACCTCCCCGAATCGTTTAGGTTTAATGTAAGCATTGATGAGCGGTGTAAATGCGTTCATGATGAGAATGGCAAATGACATGCCCTCTGGATAACTTCCCCAGTTACGAAGTACAACTGTTAGGAAACCAATCGCAATGCCGTAGATGAGTTGTCCCTTTGGCGTCATTGGCGAAGTGACGTAATCTGTGGCCATGAATATGGCTCCAAGCATCAGTCCTCCACTGAATAACACTGTGAGAGGATCGGCATAGATTGGGTTTACAAGGTGCAAAAGACCAGAAAATACGAATACAGTGGCGAAGATTGAGATTGGAATATGCCATGTGATGATCTTTCTCCATAACATGAAAATCAATCCACCAATGAGCGCCAATGCGCAGACTTCACCGATTGTACCCATACCGCCAGAGACATTGTTACCTAAAAGCAGATGGAGTGAGTTCGGAAGCTTGTCAAGCATTGTGGCATCGCCCGTCTTTATGGCGCTTTTCATTACGCTAAGGGGAGTTGCTCCCGTAGCTGCATCGGTGTATTTGCTTAACTGTCCGAGTACTGGCCATGAGGTCATTTGTGCTGGAAAGCTAACTAACAGGAAGCATCGGCCCACCAAAGCAGGATTGAAAGGGTTAGATCCGAGTCCGCCAAAAGTCATCTTTCCAATACCAATGGCTACAAAAGCACCAATCAAAGTAATCCATATCGGTAGATTACTGGGTAAGTTAAATCCCAATAAAAGTCCCGTAACAATGGCTGAACCGTCCATAAGCGTGGGTTCTTCCTTCAACATATATTTGGTGATTGCCCACTCAAAGAACATGCAGGCGGAAACACTGGTAAGACAAACTATCACCGAACCGATACCGAAATAAAGGAACGACACGAGCAGAGCTGGTACAAGAGCGATGATCACTCCGTACATATTTTTCTCCACTGTCTCATTGCCATGCGCATGTGGTGATAATGAAACTATTAATTTACTCATCTTTCTCTTTATTTTTTAGCTTGTTGGGCATTTCTACTGCGGATTATCTTCATAACGGTTTGTTTTCCGTTGCGGATATTGTCAAGAAGCGGGCGATGAGACGGGCATGTAAATTGGCACGAACCGCACTCAATGCACGATGGTATGTCCTCACGCTCGCACCGTTCCCAATCTTTCATGTTACTTGCGGTGGCAATTAGATATGGCTCAAGTCCCATAGGACAGACGCTTACGCACTTAGCACAGCGGATACATGGCTGAACTTTCTTCCGTCGCGCATCGTTCTCGGTGAGAATGGTTACACTATTCGTACCTTTGCAGACTGGTACATCGGTGGTGATTAAGGCTTTGCCCATCATTGGGCCACCTGCCAGTACCTTGTTGTCACCTTCTGGCATTCCTCCACAAGCTTCTATGAGGTCTTTCATCGGTGTTCCCATGCGGACGAGGAAGTTTCCTGGATGGGAAAGTTTCTTTCCGGTGATTGTCGTATAGCGTTCGAACAGTGGTTTGTTCTTCATTACGGCTTGATAGACGGCAAATGCGGTACCAACGTTCTGCACAATCGCACCAACGTGTACGGGAATGGCTGGCGGAGCTGGCACCTGACGCCCAATTACGGCATCAACCAATTGCTTTTCACCCCCTTGCGGATATTTCTGAGCTAATGGAACAACTTCAATTTTTTGATTTTTGGCAGCTTTTTTCGTCAGGAGTTCAATGGCTTCAGGTTTGTTTTCCTCGATTCCAATGTACCCTTTTTCCACCTTAGCGGCCTTCATCAGCAATTCCAGTCCTACGATAATCTCCTCTGCATGTTCCATCATCAATCGGAAATCGGAGGTGATATAAGGCTCGCACTCTACGGCATTGATGATCACGCACTCAGCTTTCGTGCCTGGAGGCGGAGTGAGTTTGATGAAAGTCGGGAAACTTGCGCCTCCCATGCCAGTGATACCAGCATCCTTGATATGCTGAATGATGTTTTCGGGAGTCAATTCTGGTCGTTGCTCCAGTGTGACAAGTTCATCGGAACGGTCGATACTCTCCTCCCATTCGTCGCCTTCTACGTTGATGATTATGGCTGGAACGCGATATCCCGTTGCATCAATTGCCGTGTCAATCTTGAAAACTTTGCCCGAAACGGCTGAGAAAATGGGTGCCGAAACGAAACCTCCCGCCTCTGCTATGAGTGTACCCACCTTCACTTCATCGCCCTTTTTCACCACGGGTTTAGTGGGAGCGCCAATGTGTTGCTGAAGAGGATAGATGGCTTGCTTGGGCAAAGCTGCTACTTTCGTAACCTCATTGTTGGTCAGTTTGTTTTCTTCTGGGTGCACTCCACCCTTTTTGAATGTATGTAGTCTCATTGCTTTACCTCCTCTTGCTTGTTCTCCGCAACCGGTTGCTGGTCGATGGCAGTTTTTTCTTCCACCTTTACGGTCTTCTTTACAGGGAAATTGAGTGCTGTAATGGCATGTGTCGGACATTCATTGACGCACTTACGGCACATTTTGCACTTGTTATAGTCAATGTAAGAAAGATTGTTTTCTATGGTAATGGCATCAAATTTGCATGCCTTGAAACACTTACCGCAAGCGATGCACGACACCTTGCATGCCTTCATGGCAGCAGGGCCTTTGTCTTTGTTGACACATTGCACGTAGATGCGGCGGTTTTTCGGGCCTTTCTTGCGCAATTCAATGATGCTACGTGGGCAAGCCTTGACGCAAGCTCCACAAGCCGTACACTTCTCGTCATCGACTTCGGGCAGACCTGTCTCCGGATTCATGTGAATGGCTTCAAATTGGCATGCGGAAACACAGTCGCCACATCCAAGACATCCAAAACCGCAGGCCGTTTCGCCAGCTCCCGTGGCATGTATGGCAGCACACGTGCGCAAGCCGTTGTATTCGGCAATGCGAGGACGGTTCTCACAGGTTCCGTTACAGCGGACAACAGCCACCATTGGGTCAGTCTTTTCCACCGTCATACCTAAGAGGTCGGCCACGTTTTCCATTACCTTCTGTCCACCAACTGGACAGAAGAGGCCTTCGATTGACCCGGCATCAGCACCTTTCACCAGTGCGTCGGCCATACCACCACAGCCTGGAAATCCGCAGCCACCGCAGTTTGCACCTGGCAAGGCTTCGGTAATGGTTTCCAATCTTGGATCTTCGTACACAGCAAATCTCTTGGATGTGATGTACAATACCACTGCTGAAACGAGCGCTATTGCCCCAAGTACGATTACTGCAATTAAAATAAAGTTCATATATGTCTTTGTATTATTAGAAGCAGATTATTTATCTATGCATCTCCAGCCACCGCCTGCTCAATATGGAATGTGAGTTTTCTGCGTAATTTGCCTCTCATGATGTACAATATGGCGTAATACGGTATCAGTGAGGCAAGGCTTAATAGAGCCGCAAAAGGCTCATTGTCAGTGAGTTTCATACTAATGAACAGTGTGGCGATGAGGATTAAGAAAGGTATTCCAAAGCCAAGGAATACAGCTTTCATACCCGTGGCTTGCGATTCTACGAGTATTACTCCGTTGCCGACCTTGAATTGTTGTTGTTTAGGTACGTTGTAAACGTCGATTATCTTCTCTTTGCTTTCTGATGCGCTACAATGTCCAGACGCACTGCAAGTCTCACATGCTGATTTTTGTGCGATTCGAACCTTGACATGGTTGGATTCAATCGACTGAATGACTCCAAAATGTTTTATCTTGCTGTCCATTTGTTTTTGCATTAAACCCCCCATTTTGCAATGTAGAGTTTACAATTGCAAATTTAGCACTATATTTTTATATACCAAATATTTATCCGACTTTTTTTTAATTTAGTCAAATTATCTATGCGTTAATTAACTCTCATTCTCCGAAAATGAACCTATACATTATATATAAATAGAAGTCTCGTTGCCGTAACAAGCAACGAGATTGCCTTGTTAGATGGAATATTCTCCCAAAGTGAAGCTGTTGGATCACGAAAATCAACGTTCCGTTTGTTGTATTCCCTGAATTGAATCCAATACAACTGCGACAAAAAAGTGAAATGTTTCAGATGACCACTGCCGTACCTGAACAAGAGACCATGAGCATGGAGTTTCCACTCCCAATTGTCTCATAATCAATGTCGATTCCCACAATAGCGTTGGCGCCAAGAGCCTGTGCCCGTTCCATCATCTCTCGGATTGACGTGTCTTTTGCCTCTCTCAAAACCTTCTCATACGATTGGCTTCGTCCGCCCACTATATCACGGATTCCTGCCAGGAAGTCTTTGATGAAGTTGGCACCGATAATGGTTTCGCCTGTTACAATGCCCTTATACTCAATGATTTTGTGCCCTTCGATGGTGGGTGTTGTTGAAATAATCATAATTTTGGTAATTTAATTGTTATTGAATCTGTTGATTTTTCTGTTGCTAAACGATTTACTACTAACGAATAAATGATTTATAAATTGTATTCATCTTGGCGATATTCAAACTTTTTGTTATTCATTTTCTTGGGTAAATCAATCTAATGATTCATAATATATAAAAATATTTTTATCAGTGAATTATCTTACATGTTTTATAAAATAACTTATTTTATATTATAATATAAATTAAATTATATGAATATTGAATGTTTTCCTCATCATTTCATAGTTTTCAAGCCAAATCGTTCATTATAGTGTAAAAAGATTTTATTTGATTGTTGAGCAGATTGTTTGCCGTTGGCTCGAAGGCGTAGCGGGCTACGTCGAGAACGAACGACAGACAAGCTGTCAACAAGCAGATGAAAGATTATAGGAAGCATTAAAATCAATAATCAATAGAGTAAATGCGGTCTAATGAACCGTTTTGGTTCAATGCCATTTGTTCGTTGATTTCATTATTATGGATTAGCCATTGCATTTCTGTTGCTAACCTTTGCACGCTGATTTGTAAAATATTATTCCCTAAATTTAACATTCCGGCACTCCTTGTTCTATGTTTTCCAACTTCAACATTCAACGTTTTTACGTCTGTTTTTTACGTTTTTTTTATTGAAAGTTGAGGATAATTTTTTAATAGCTGACCTTTCGCACGATGATTGTTGACCTTTCGTCTTGCCATAGGTCACCTTTTGCAATTAGAAAGCTTAAGCTATGATGAGTAATAATGGGGTTTTATTTTATTTTTTTCGAATATTATTTTTATAAAACGTTGGAAAACAATAGGTTATGGATATACTAAAAATTTGCGTATTTCGAATCAAATTAAGGGTTGGTTCAGAATAGGTCAGTTATTTGGAGGTGTTTGTAAAGATTTTTCTAATTAATTTTCCGTGCAGTTGGTTTTCTACCAGTGATGAAAGGAATATAACGATAAATCAACCATGTGACAATCGAGGCGAAAAAGCATACCAAAAGAAAGGCGATGACTACTCTGTGATATTGGCCTTGATAGGGTAAATTTGCTTTCTGAAGGGCTTTTGCCACTAAAAGTGGTATTCCCCCACTCATAAAGTAATAAACGATGCTGTGCGCTCCAATCCACTCTATTGGACGATTGGTGGGAAGTTGTTTGGCAAGACTCACCAAAAACAAAGTAGCGATGATGGAATCGATGATGAAAGTCGCCCAGTTGTTGACCGCAATGGGTTCGATGAGTAGATTTATGCCATGCTTATATTCATATACTTTTATTATTACTAATAGAATGAATAAGAATGAAATAGATGATGGTGTGTTGAAACGGTTGAAAACTTTTTCGTACTGATGGTACAAGTAACCTGAATAGAGGATTGGGAGTGCAAAGCAAGCATTTTCAAGTTGCCAATAAGTGTCGGTATAACTGGGTAAAAGTGTGCAGATGATAAGACTCGTTATTGCGACAGTGGATAAAATCCATGTTTTAGATTTGGTTATCCACAGTAGAATGGCAAACACAATTTCTGAAACGGCAAGAGCAGCAACAAACCACGATGCTTCGCCTGTAACAATGGTCATCAACGTGTCACTGATATTGTGGCCATGAACCAATGCTTTTGGAACTGCAATGACCGTAGTGAAGATAAAATAGGGCATAATGATGCTCTGTCCTACCGACTTGAGTTTCCGTTGCAGCGAAAAAGCTTCATTCTTGAAGAAAAGATAGCCCGAAAGGAAAAAGAAAACTACAAGTGCATTGACAACATAGAAATTGTAGTCAATGATGTTTCCTCCCGTATAATATAGTTCTGTGTGGTCGAGCAGTATTGCCAGCATACAGATTCCACGAAGAAGGTCAATCCATGTTTTCCTTTCAAGCATAGTGTTGCAAAGATATAAATAAATTAGATGATTCCTATTCTCTATTTACGATAATTTGTTATCTTTGTAGAAACATTTCATAATCATGAACATATCTACGGGAAAGCTAGCCGTTGTACTGCCTTGCTTCAATGAGGAAGCAGTTTTGCCTGAGACAATATCACGACTTGAGAAACTCATGGATGAGCGTCTGCAAGACATTCTAATCGACGATTATATACTGTTGTTTGTCGATGATGGGTCATCAGACAGCACTTGGAAGATAATTGAGGAAGCACATTCAAAGGACTCGCATGTGAAAGGGTTGAAACTTGCTTGCAATGTGGGCCATCAAAACGCATTGATGGCTGGATTGGAGCATGCAAAGAGTATGGCCGATATGATTGTTTCGATAGATTGCGACTTGCAAGACGACATCGAGGTGATTCCAGAGATGGTGAAGAAGTATAGCGAAGGTTTCGACATTGTCTTTGGTGTGAGGAGTTCTCGCAAGGTGGATAGTTGGTTTAAACGCACCAGTGCATTGGCCTTCTACAAGCTAATGGGTGCGTTGGGTGTAAGAACGATTTACAATCACGCTGATTTCAGACTTTTGAGTCGTCGGGCTGTTGAACACCTGTGTACGTTCCGTGAGCGAAACCTTTTTCTTCGTGGCATGGTTCCCCTTATAGGCTATGCTTCGACAAGTGTTTATTACAATCGTCAGAGGCGTGTTGCTGGCACAACGAAGTATCCTTTCAGAAAGATGATGAACTTTGCCATTGATGGCATCACATCGTTTAGTGTCAAACCTGTTCGCCTTGTCATGACAATGGGCATACTATTCATCACCGTTGCTTTTATCATTCTTCTTTATGCAATCATTGCTTATTGGACTGGCAATGTTGTTCCGGGTTGGACTTCATTGATACTTTCTGTATGGTTTGTTGGAGGTTGCATATTGATGGGACTGGGAATTATTGGCGAATACGTTGGGAAAATTTACATCGAAGTGAAAGACCGGCCACGTTTCAACATCGAAAAAGTGATAGATTAATATGGCTTCAATAAAACGAAATATACTTATTTTTGGCTTTCTAAGTCTTTTTGCTTTCTTGTCACAGATGGTTTTCGCCTTTACCACATCGTTTCTCTACGATATGGTAATGAATTTCGATCAGGGAATCTTTGAGATTATTGGGCGCGACTGGGCAGAAGGACATCTACCTTATATAGAAACTTGGGACAGCAAAGGTCCTATTATATTCTTTTTTAATATGTTGGGCTACTTAATGGGTGGTAGAACGGCCATTTTTTGGATTGAAGTGGTCAACCTTTCGCTCTGCCTGATAGTTATTTATCTATTCGCTGTCAAGCATTTATCGTCTGTTTTCTCGCTTGTCGCCACCGTATTCGTTCTCTTTGCTTATATTACGGTGTGCAGTGGTGGCAATCAGGTGAGCGATTACAGCTTGTTGCCAGCCATTGGGTCGATGGTTGTTTTTTATCAATGGACCCATCGGTTGCAGACGAGGCGACAGATATTCCATCCTTGGCAATATGCGCTTATCTATGGGATATTCTTTGCTGCCAGTCTGCTTTCCCGACTTACCAATGCTGCAGCACTCTGCTTGATGATTCTGATTGTTTTTGTTTATCTTGTTCGGCATCATCTTTGGCATAATCTGCTTGAAAACACCATTGGTTTTGTGGTAGGCTTTGCTCTTTTGTTCGTTCCTTTTGCCTTATATTTTGGTCTGCATGGAGCTTTTGCCGAAATGTGGTATGCTATGTTGGAGCTCTATTTTTCGCCAGTCATTGTACTTCTGTTCGTCAATATTTTGAATTTGTTGTTCAATCCCCGACGAAGGAAGTTGAATATGCTTTGGGCACTCGTGGCAATTGCAGTGCTATTGTGGCTCTACAAGTCGTATGCAAATGCTAATTATGGTATTATTTTTTCGCCTTTTGTTGTGGTTGCAGCTTTGGAAATGCGACAAATAACAGAAGTAAAGCCTAAGTTCAGACTTGTCGGGGTTGTTCTCTTTGGATTCATTTTGCTTGGTTTTGTCAACCATGTGAGAGTCTTTCGCTCTTATACTCATGAGGTTCCTACCTACAGACAGATAATGAAGGGACTTGAAAATAAGGTCGGTGCTTCTTTTGTGGCTTATAATTGCGAACCGGACATCTATCTTTCGCTGGGTATTAAGCCGTATTATCGTTTCTTCGTTTGTCAAGATTGGGCAATAAAGAATGGTGCTTCGCTATTGCAGAAAGTAAGAGAAACTTATACAAAAGGCAACGCAGAATGGATTCTTGTGCAAGATTTTGAAACAAGTAAGGTAAGGGATATTCTCGAAAAACGTTATCTTCCGTATCGCAGAGACAAAGCAAATAACTTGCTGCTTCTTAGATTAAATCCAAAGCGGTTGTCAAATCACAATTGAACTATGCAGTATTGAGATGATTAGCTTCGGTCATTTTTCATCTGCTTGTTAGCATCTTGTCTGTTGTTCGTTCTCGCCGTAGCTCGCTATGCCTTTGAGCCAACGTCAAACAATCTGCTCAATAACCAAATAAAATCTGTTCAGGCTTTATCGCTCGGTTTGGGTTAAGACAAACGAAACAAAACCAAACGGCTGCCGTCTCAACAAGAAACAACAGCCGTTTGCTGAATGATGGTGATTCTATTGGTCAGTTGACGATGGCTATTTTGCATACTGTTCCGTTGTCGCCGTTTTGATCGGCCGTCTGCACCATGTAAACTCCCGATGCCACACGCTTTCCATTCCTATCGTTTCCGTTCCATACGAATGTGCCTCCGTTGCTTGTTCCTTCTGCCACGAGTACGCCGTTGGTGGTCACTATCTTAACGTCTGCATTATAAGTGAGTCCTACGATTGTGATAGGGCCTGTGTAACCAGGACGGACGGGGTTGGGATAAGCGTAGGTGACCTCCGTGTCCATCTTCTCAACGGTCTGCGTTGCATCGCTCATGTAGGAGCAAAGGCCTTTGTTTGTTCCGAAAAACACCTCTCCTGTCTTATCGTTGATGGCTATACTCTCAATGTTGTCGGACAGGAGCTTGCTGTTCGAGCTGAGAAAGTGGTGTACCTGCGTCATGTTGTCGGCGCTAATGAGATAGACTCCGTTGTTCGCCGTTCCGAACCACTTACGTCCGCCACTGTCAATCGCCATGCAAGTGATATTGACTCCTGAAAGAAGGTAGTCTGCAAGGTTGGTTCCGTCGTTGCGAGGCACTTTTACCTGTTCGAAAACCGTCTCGTCAGGATTGTTCATTTGCGACCGCTTGAGCACTAATGGGCCGACATTCGTGCCCACCCATATATCTTTGTTCAAGTCCTCGGTTAGGCAAGTCACCACTGTTACTGCCACAGTGCTGCCATCTTGGTTGATGAATTTTGTGTAGGAGTTGAGCTCTCCCGTAGCTGTTTCATAGCAGAACAGTCCAGGAAACAGAAAGTGTTTGTTACAAAACCATAGCAGTCCCTTGCTGTCGAACATGGCATGGCTCATTACCGACAGACCCACGCCATCCTGTGTCAAGGTGTTTTGGTGATGGGGCGTCATTGTTCCATCTGGTTTAAGTTCGAGAATCGACTGCGATTTGGTCTGACTATTGAGTATCCACAGACTGCCTTTGTTGTCGAAGGCCAAGCCATGAACCAGCACATAGTTGTTGTCGAGTTCTTTTCCGTCATCAACAGCGGGTTGGAGCGGGCTGTTGTCTTTATTATAGTAGGCCTTCATATGTCCGTTGAGAAACTCATAAAGTCCTGTTTTACCACCAGCGAACACGTGGTCAGGGTTCTTTGGGTCGATGGCCAGGCAGTTCACGTCGGTATATCTGTAGCCGGTGATGTTTGAAAGGTCGTCTTGGAAAATCGTCCATTCATCGTTGTTGAGCACTTGGATGGTTCCGGGCTGTTCCATTGCCACCCCACCCGATTCGAAGGCGCCCCCTGACGAATAGAGTCGGTTGTTCTTGAACTGCATGAAGAAGAAGCGATTGTATTTCGGACCTCCGGGATTGAGTGTCCTTGCCTTTGCCATCAGGTCTGGATCAGCAGCTTTGGTCTGCGGGACGTAATCCCCCACCCTTGTCCAGTTCTTCTTGTCGAGCAAATTGCTGGCCTGTGAGCCTTTGTAAAGTCCGCTTTGGCTGCTGGCTGCATAGATGTTGTCTCCCTCAATATAGGTGTAGTTGACATTGAAGCCAAGGTTATATGTGTCGCTTACTTCGGCATTGGCTACATTGAGTTTGAGAATCCCGAAACCGGTGGAGATGTAACAGAAATTACCGTTCATATAGAGGTCGTTGATGGCTTTGTTCTCGGTCATCGACTTGTTGTAATAATCTGCTATATTCGTAATATTCCCCTTCTCGTCCATCAAGTCGATGTTGTAGTTGGAATAGGCTATCACGAGCCGTTTCGCCACTTTGTTCCAACCGATGAAGCCGATATTATTGTCGCTCAGTCCGTTTATCTTGTCGAATGTCTGAATGCTGTTGTCGTTCTCGTTGTAGGAATAGAGATCGTTGGATGCGAGGATATAGATTCGGTTGCCCCCTTTCTCGGCCCATGTTATATCGTGATAGGCCAAATAAGCCTTCCAAGTGCCTACCCCACCTGCCTGAACTTGTTGTTGAAGAAAAGCCAACACGCAGGCGAATGCCAAAAGATAGAGTCTTTTTATCATGATTTACTTGATTGGTAGTGTACAATAGTACATGAGTTTATAGATATTAAACAGAAAAACGCTTGGATTATTGCTTTGGAGCTGCCGTTTGATGGGCTTGTTGGTGAGTTTGTAAAGGAAGGAAACTGCCCCCGCACAATGGAGTCTGTTAATTTTCTCAGCCATAGCAAGTAGTTTTGAATAGCCGTTCAGCTCGCTTTTGAAATGATAAAGTGTGCGCAAGGACTCTTCAGTTTTGGCGATAAAGACGTCGTTTGGCTCAAAAGAATCAAACAATACCGGATTGTCGATGTGGCGAACCTTCAGTTTCTTCCGTTGGAAATCTTTGCCTAATAGCACATCCTCATAGCCATATCTCTTGAAATTCGTGTTATAGGGATGGTCTCCTGTCAGCGTTTTGCGAACCATGAAGTTGGTACTCAAATGCTGATAGGGTCGTTTGGCGCGGTTGATGGCATTGATTTGCTCCTCGCTTGCTCGTTCGTATCGGTAGCGGAGGTTGCTTTTCCATACATTTTTATCTCCTCCGATTTTCAATCCGCCCACAATGACATCGCTGTCGGCATCAAGATAATTGCGAATGAATTGCGGGTTGTTCAGCGAAAGATCGCCGTCGATGAACAGGAGCCATTCTTTAGATGCTTCGTTGACCAGGAAGTTGCGGATGGCAGAACGTCCAACGTTAACGTTTCTGACGATATAGCGGACGCCCTCCAAAGCCTCTATCGCACGGTTGGTGACAATGCAGCTTTTGTCGGTCGAGGCATCATCGGCTACAAGAATCTCGAAGTCAATCCCAGCAGCCACACATTGCGCCTGCAACGCTCTGACAAGTGCCACGCAAGTGCAGTTGTAAGTGGGTAAAAGTATGGATATTGACTTCTGCATATTGTCGTATGATTTTATGAGCGATGAGCGGTTTGTGTAAAAATAATTTACTATCGTGTTCCCAAAGTTGAGCCTTTGTCTCGCAAAAGCTCATCTTTTGGATGGTGAAAGGTCACCTCTGGGAGCATCAAAGGATAGCTTTTGGAGGGTGAAAATTAACCCATTGATTACCAAATGATTACAAATCAATAAGCGATATTTGTTTTGTAAAATTTTTTCGCTGGCCTATGACTTCCCTTCCACGTAGCTCAACTCCTTATTTCATGCAGTTTTTCGAGGCTTTTAGATACTCGGCCAGCTTCCTTACCGCCCTTGCCCTGTGTGAGATTTGGTTCTTGACATCCTCTCCCAGCTCGGCGAAGCTCTTGTCGTAGCCTTCTGGGATGAAGATGGGATCGTAGCCAAAGCCCTCGCTACCCGATTTTTCCTTTGCAATTCGACCTTCTACCCTACCCTCGAACTGGTGCTCCTCACCTCCGATGAGCAACGAAACGACGGTCCGAAAATGAGCTTTCCGATTGGGATTGTCGCCCAATTTCCGCAAGAGTTTTGCCATGTTTGCCTCACTGTCGTGGTCGGTGTGTTCATCGTAGCGGGCCGAGTGAACCCCCGGTTCTCCTCCGAGCACATCAACTTCCAACCCCGTGTCGTCGGCAAAGCAATCCAATCCGTAGTGCTCATAGATGTATCTCGACTTGATGCTGGCATTTCCCTCCAACGTGTCGGCTGTTTCAGGGATGTCAACGTCACAACCGATGTCCCTCAATGAAACTATTTCGAAGTCGCTGCCTAATATTTCTTTTATCTCCTTGAGCTTATGATTGTTGTTGGTTGCAAAAACGATCTTCATATAGCTTTGATTTCGTTATACATTCACCTCGCTATCGTCGGCATAAACCTGCGTTAACGTCTTGTCGGCATCTTTCGTTTTCACCTTGATTTTATCGAATCCCTCACCGTAAACACCGATGACCGAAGTTTGGGAAACGAATGCCAGTGGGTCGATTATCTTGACAATGCGGAATATTGACTGACTCTCGTTGCGTTTAGCCATCAAGCAAATCACTTTCACTTCTTTTCCTGTGTACCATCCGTGGCCGTCTAAAATCGTGATACCCCTGTCTCTTTCCTTCATGATGGCATCGGATATTTCCTCGTATTTCTTTGAGAAGATAAGGAATTGAACCGACTGGCGTCGCAGATTCATGACATGGTCGAGCATGAAACACTCAATGAACATGGTGCACAGACCAAAGACCACCTTGTGGAAACGCTCCACATAGCCACCAAACTGTGGAAACAGCATACAAGTGCCTATGATACAGATATCCACAGCCATAAGTACCTGACCTAAAGAGATGTCACGGTACTTGTTGACGCAGGCTGCAATGATGTCCGTACCGCCCATGCTGCCGTTGTTGAGGAACACTGTTGCCATGCCAACGCCTGTTATACAGCAACCAACGATGAGCGACATGAATGCCTGATCTTTGCCCAGTACCTTTATAAAGTCGCCGTTCGCATCGACTGGCATCAGCTCCTGAGCAAACTTCAACATGAAATACAAGGCAAAAATGGCATAGATGGTCTTCATCATGAACTTTAATCCGAGAATCTTCAGTGCGGCAGACAGCAATATAATGTTGACTATCATGTATGTGTTCTCAATCTTAAAGCTCGTGGCATAGAAGATAATGGCTGAGAAACCAGTGAGACCGCCTGTCACAATCTCATAAGGCATGAGAAAAACAGTGAAGGCCGAAGCGTACAAAAGTAAACCAAGAGTTATGAAAACATAATCCTTGATTTCATTTCTGATGAGTTGTTGATTAATTGTCATATTTCTATTATGATATTTTAATGCCAGTTTCCTCATGCTTAGTTGAGGAAACTGGGAGTTTTTGTCCTAATGTGATTACTTGCAGACTATATTAACGATCTTCTTTGGTACGACAATGACTTTGATAATAGTCTTGCCATCGATGTATTTCTGGCTCCGTTCGTCGGCGACGGCTATCTTCTCAATCTCCTCTTTGCCAGCATCGGCGGGGAAAGTCATCTGGAAACGCGCCTTGCCGTTGAAGGAAATGGTGAGCTGAACCTCACTTTCGATCAGGTAAGCTTCGTTCCATTGTGGCCACTTAGCGTCGCAAATGCTCTCTTTTTGGCCCAGTGTCTCCCAAAGTTCCTCGGCAATATGCGGTGCGAAGGGTGCGATGAGGATGAGCATATCCTTGAGCAAGGAACGGTTGTTGCACTTCTGCTGTCCGAGTTCGTTCACGCAAATCATGAATGCCGATATGGCAGTGTTGTACGAGAAATGTTCAATGTCGCCCGAAACCTTCTTGATGAGCTTATGAACGCTCTTCAACGACTCCTTAGAAGGTTCATCGTCGGTGAGCTCTTGCTGATAGATCTTCCAGAATTTCTTCAGGAAGCGATGACAACCGTCGATTCCATTGGTGTCCCAAGGTTTGCTTGCTTCGACAGGACCTAAGAACATTTCGTACAAACGGAGAGTATCGGCGCCGTATTGCTCAATGATGACATCGGGATTGACGACGTTGAACATGGATTTCGACATCTTTTCCACTGCCCAACCGCAAACATACTTGTCGTTTTCGAGGATGAACTCGGCATTGTTGTACTCTGGTCGCCATGCCTTGAATGCCTCGACATCAAGTATATCCCCATGAACGATGTTCACATCCACGTGGATTGGTGTGGTCTCATATTGGTCTTTGAGTCCGAGACTCACAAATACGGGAGCCTTAGAGTGGTCGTCTGAGTTGATGCGATATACGAAATTGGAGCGCCCTTGTATCATGCCTTGGTTGACAAGTTTCTCGTATGGCTCTTCCTTACAACTGTAACCGTAGTCGTGTAGGAACTTGTTCCAGAAACGACTGTAGATCAAATGCCCGGTGGCATGTTCCGTTCCACCCACATAGAGGTCAACATTCTGCCAGTATTCGTCGGCTTCCTTGCCCACGAGTGCTTCGTCATTGTGTGGATCCATGTAGCGAAGGTAATACGCTGAGCTACCTGCGAACCCCGGCATGGTGTTCAATTCAACGGGAAAAATGGTCTTGTTGTCGATCAGCGACTTATCAACAAGCTTTTTGTTTGCCTCGTCCCAAGCCCATATCTTTGCCCGACCCAATGGTGGTTCACCGCTTTCGGTCGGCTCGAACTTGTCTATTTCAGGCAATTCCAATGGCAGACAATCCGTCGGAATCATGTAAGGCATACCGTCTTTATAATAGACTGGGAATGGCTCGCCCCAGTAACGCTGACGCGAGAAGATGGCATCGCGCAAGCGGTAGTTCACCTTTACGTGTCCGATACCTTTGTCCGTAACATATTTTTTGGTAGCGGCGATGGCTTCTTTGACACTCAATCCATTGAGCGAGAAGCATCCTTCGGTTTCCTTTACAGGACTGTTTATCACCGTTCCCTCCTTTGCATCGAAGCTCTCTTCCGACACATCGGCACCTTCTATCAATGGAATGATGGGAAGATTGAAATGCTTTGCAAAGGCATAATCGCGGCTGTCGTGAGCTGGAACCGCCATGATGGCTCCCGTTCCATAACCAGATAGCACATATTCTGAAATCCAAATCGGCAATTTCTCGCCTGTAAGAGGATTGATGCCGTAAGAACCGGTGAATACTCCTGTAACCTTTCGGTCGCTCATACGGTCGAGTTCGGTGCGCTTCTTCACATAAGTGAGATATTCTTCCACTTCTTTCCGTTGTTCGGCAGTTGTGAGTTTCTCCACCAATTCGCTTTCCGGTGCCAGTACCATGAACGTTACTCCAAACATCGTGTCAGCTCTTGTGGTAAAGATTGTGAAAGCATTTTCCACTTCTTTCCCATCGACTGGAGTTACGCTCTTGAACTCAACCTCCGTTCCTTCCGAACGTCCGATCCAATTGCGCTGGGTCTCTTTTATGGAGTCCGACCACTGAACTTTGTCGAGTCCGTCAAGCATGCGCTGTGCATAGGCCGATACTCGCAAGCACCACTGCTTCATTTTCTTCTGAATCACAGGGAAACCGCCACGCTCACTGACACCATCGACCACTTCGTCGTTGGCCAATACCGTGCCGAGTCCTGGACACCAGTTCACCATCGTTTCGCCGAGATAAGCTATTCTGTAGTTCATCAATATCTCCTGCTGTTCCTTTTCGTCCATGCTCATCCAGTCGCGGGCCGAAAACATCTTCTCTTCGCCCTGTGCCACGTCTAGGTTCAGCGTTCCCTCTTCTTCGAAATGTCTGATTAGCTGTTTGATGGGAACAGCCTTCTGCTGACGGTTGTCGTAGCAAGAGTTGAACATTTGTTGGAATGCCCATTGCGTCCAATGGTAGTATTTAGGATCGCAGGTGCGCACTTCCCTATCCCAGTCGAAGCTGAAACCAATCTTGTCTAACTGCTCACGATAGCGGGTGATGTTTTTTTCGGTAGTGATGGCAGGATGCTGACCTGTCTGAATGGCATACTGTTCGGCCGGAAGTCCGTATGCATCGTAACCCATCGGATTCAGGACGTTAAATCCTTTGAGCCGTTTATAGCGTGCATAGATATCGCTGGCGATGTATCCGAGCGGATGTCCTACGTGCAAACCTGCCCCTGATGGATAAGGGAACATGTTGAGCACATAGAACTTCTTTCTGTTCTTGTCCTCCTGTACCTTATAGGTTTGCTTCTCGACCCATTTCCTTTGCCATTTCTTCTCAATTTCAGTGAAGTTGTATTCCATTCTTTATACTATTGAATTTTAATCTGTATTGTATTGCAATAATGTACTGATATTTGAATTATCGGATGAGTACAATAATCAGCTGCAAAATTACTAAATGTTTCTGTAAATTAGCTCAATAGCCATGAAAAAGTGTACACTTCCGACAGCTTGTTTGTCTCAAGACATGTCCGAATAGTCACCAATCTGAAAGCTAAAAAGCCATGTGTTTGAAGGTTTCTTGTGTTCAGAATTTCAACAACCAAGTAGGCTCGCTTGTGAAAAATATTTACAAACGGGATGAAAATACGGGAGTATTCTGAAATAGAAGGTCGGTGGATTGGAAATGAGAGAACAGTGACGGGTTGTTAGCAACCTACTGATGGATAGATGATTAACCTATTTTTGTTCCGTTTTGAATACCCGATTGTGCAAAAGTGTCCGACATTCTGCCAGCCGAAGATGTAGCTTTCGTCAGATGATGGATGAGCTTTTGTCGGACCGTCGCTGAGCTTTCACGTCGTCATAGGTAAGCAACGACTGAGTTGTGGCAGTGAAACGGTGTAAAAATTGGTTGTTATAACAGTCTTTTCACTTGTCTTTAGCTCTCCGATTGCTGAAACGGCACTTGGCGAAGTGTTAAAATCGGGTAGCTTTTCTTTACAAAATTGTGGCGATTGGCGGAGCTGTTCTCATCTTTTTGGTCAATCGGGATAATATGATACAAAAATGAATTATCTTTGTAGCTCAATTCGAGAAATAAGTTGGTATGACTATTCGAAGTCTGATTCTTTTTGTTTTGACTTCTCTTGCTGTAGCCTGTCATTCCCAAACACTGCGGCCCAGCGGTGTGGACAGTGTGGCGACGGTGGCGGTTGACGACACACTGACTGTCGCCGATACGGTGCCAGTCGCTCATAGTACACCCCGACGTCCGTGGTTGGCGGCTGCCGAGGTGGTGGCGGCGAACCTTGGCATATTGGCTTTCGACCATTATGTGCTCGATGCAGAGTTTGCGAAAGTCACTTGGCGAACGGTGGGTCGCAATTTCTCGCCCTCGAAGTGGTATTGGGATAGCGACATCTTCCGCACCAACCTGATGCTGCATCCCTATCATGGCTCGATTTATTACAATGCCGCACGGAGCAATGGACTGAACTTCTACGAGTCGATACCATTTGCTGTCGGCGGTAGTCTGATGTGGGAGATTGCCGGTGAGATGGAACATCCGTCGATTAACGATTTTCTGGCAACGTCGGTCAGTGGCTTGGCGATAGGGGAGGTGACCCATCGTTTGGCAGAGCGAATCTACGACAACCGCTCACGGGGAGCTGAGCGTGTGGGTCGCGAAATTGTGGGTGCGTTGCTCAATCCAGCAGGTGGTTTTACACGGTTGGTGACTGGCAATACTTTCCGCTTGACGAATGACCATTTAAACGATTTGGAAATCAAACAGTTACCGCTTGAGTTTTCGGTGCTTTTGGGAGGCCGTTTTCTGGGCACAAATCAGGGCGAGCAATCACATCGGTTAGGGGGCACGCTTAATTTCGATTTCATCTACGGTTCACCGGTTGAACCGACCAATTCCAAGCCCTACGATTTCTTCCGTGCTAACATAGGATTTGACTTGTCGGGAGGCGAATCAACAGTGGGCAATCTGAACATCATCGGGCAGATAAGGCAATGGATGCTCACCGAAACCGATGCCAACAGACTGTCGCTGGGCATTTATCAGCATTTCGACTATTATGCCACCGATTCCATTCACGGTAAAACGCCCTACAAGATATCAGAGGCGGCGAGTGTTGGGGCAGGTTTGGCATGGTGTCGGCAGAAGCACGACGTGCGGTTGTCCGAGGAGCTCTATGTGAATGGTGTGCTGCTGGGTGGCGCACTTTCCGATTATCGTGAGAATCGCTACAAGCGCGAGTACAGTGTGGGCAGCGGTTACAGCCTGAAGAGCATCACTGGGATTGACATAGCTTGGTGGCTACGTGTGCGTCTGTTAGCCGACATGAAGCATTTGTTCTCGTGGCACGGCTATGAGGACGAAGATCCCACAAAGGAATACATCGAATACAGCGTGATGGGCGACCGTGGGAGTGTGGTCAGCCTGCTTTTGCGTCCGTCTTTGGAACTTTTGCTCAACCGTCATTGGGGAATCGAGACCTCGGCCTTCTTTGTTTTCCGAGATTTCCATTACAAGTATCATCCCGATGTATCATCTACAGCCTATGACTATAGAGTGGGGGTGAAGTATAGGTTCTGATAGGACGGTATTGCCAATGGGCAAAGTAATGGTACAAAGTTAGCCAAACGACATTAATACCACTAAAAGATTAGGTTATCATTTGCTCATTCAGCCTTTATTTTGTATTTTTGCATTTCTACAAACAAGTAAGAAAGAATACCCAGTTATGGCAAAAAACGACAAGGGACTTACCCCAATGATGCGACAGTTCTTCTCAATGAAGGCGCAACATCCCGATGCTATGATGCTCTTTCGCTGCGGCGATTTCTACGAGACTTACTGTGATGACGCCATAGAAGCCGCTAAGATACTCGGCATTACGCTGACTCGCCGAAACAACGGTGCGGCAGCGGGCGACGAGATGGCAGGTTTCCCACACCATGCTTTAGATACTTTCCTGCCGAAACTCATCAGGGCCGGAAAGAGGGTGGCCATTTGCGACCAACTGGAAGACCCGAAGAAGAAGCGTGAGCAACTGAAGGGTAAGAAAGGGCTCACGGCCGAGGATAAGATGGTGCGTCGGGGCATTACCGAACTCGTAACACCGGGTGTGGCAATGGGCGACAGCGTGTTGAATTACAAGGAGAACAACTTTCTCGCAGCTGTGCATTTTGGTAAGGGATCGTGTGGTGTCAGCTTCCTTGACATCTCCACTGGTGAGTTCCTTACAGGTGAAGGAACGTTCGATTATGTGGAAAAACTTATCGGAAACTTCTCCCCAAAGGAGGTCCTTTATGACCGAGCGCGGAAGAATGACTTTGAAAAGCAGTTCGGAACACGCCTCTGTACCTTCGAAATGGACGACTGGGTGTTCACCGATCAGACGGCACGGCAGAAGCTTTTGAAGCATTTTGGCACAAAAAACCTCAAGGGCTTCGGTGTGGATCATCTCAACAACGGTGTCGTTGCAGCAGGAGCCATCATGCAATACTTAGAGGTGACGCAGCATACGAACATCAATCACATCACCTCATTGGCTCGAATAGAAGAGGAAAAGTATGTCAGGCTCGATCGTTTCACCATCCGCTCGCTGGAGTTGGTGGCGCCAATGCAAGACGACGGCTCATCGTTGCTCAACGTAATCGACCGCACTATCACACCAATGGGTGGACGAATGCTGCGTCGCTGGCTCGTTTTCCCTCTCAAAGAAGTGAAGCCTATCAACGAAAGGCTGGATGTTGTGGATTACTTCTTTCGTCAACCAGACTTCCGTAGGTGCCTCGACGACCAGTTGCACCGCATCGGCGATTTGGAACGAATCATCTCCAAGGTAGCCGTTGGTCGTGTCTCGCCACGTGAGATGGTGCAGTTGAAGAATGCGTTGAAGGCCATCAAACCCATGAAAGCTGCTTGTCTGAGTGCGGATAATGAGGCATTGAGGCGCATTGGCGAACAATTGAACCTGTGTGAGTTGATTCGTGACAGAATCGAAGCTGAGATAAAGAACGATCCTCCGCAACTGGTGAACAAGGGAGGGGTCATCGCAAGCGGATTCAGCGCTGAGCTCGATGACCTCCGTTCCATGCGAGACAATAGCAAACAGTATCTTCTTGAGATACAAGAGAAGGAGGCTGAGCAGACGGGAATTAACTCATTGAAGATTGGTTTCAACAATATTTTCGGCTATTACCTTGAGGTTCGCAACACGTTCAAGGACAGAGTGCCCGAAGATTGGATAAGAAAGCAGACGCTGGCACAGGCTGAACGCTACATCACACCTGAGCTGAAGGAATACGAGGCTAAGATATTGGGGGCCGATGAGAAGATTATCATGTTGGAAACAAGGCTCTTTGCGGAGCTCATACAGGACATGCAAGAGTATATTCCACAAATACAGATCAACGCAAACCTTATCGCCCATCTGGATTGCCTGTACTCTTTCGCAGCCGTTTCCGAGGAAAACAAGTATGTCAGACCAGTAGTTGACGAGTCGGAGGTGATTGATATCAAGCAAGGACGTCACCCAGTGATTGAAACGCAGTTGCCTTTGGGCGAGCAATATGTGCCCAACGATGTACTGTTGGACAGCGAACGCCAGCAGATTATGATGATAACGGGTCCGAATATGGCTGGTAAGTCCGCTCTGTTGCGCCAAACTGCCCTGATCGTACTTCTGGCCCAAGTGGGTTGTTTTGTACCGGCAGAAGGCGCCAGGATAGGTCTGGTTGATAAGATATTCACCCGTGTGGGTGCGTCCGACAACATCTCGCTCGGCGAATCTACCTTTATGGTGGAGATGACTGAGGCTTCGAACATCCTCAACAATGTAACGCCGCGCTCATTGGTGCTCTTCGACGAGCTCGGACGTGGCACAAGCACTTACGACGGCATCAGTATCGCATGGGCGATTGTGGAGTATCTGCACGAACATCCTAAGGCTGCGGCCCGCACTCTCTTTGCCACGCACTACCACGAGCTGAACGAAATGGAGAAGAACTTCAACCGAATCAAGAACTACAACGTATCAGTGAAGGAGGTTGACGGAAAGATCATCTTCCTTCGCAAGCTCGAACGGGGTGGGAGCGAGCACTCGTTTGGTATCCATGTGGCAGATATCGCCGGCATGCCCCGATCTATCGTGAAGCGTGCCAATGTAGTCTTGCGGCAATTGGAGGAGGATAATGCGCAGGTGGGTGGCATGGGGAAGCCGTCGGCAGAGAAACTGGACCGTAGTAGGGAAGGGGTGCAACTGAGTTTCTTCCAATTAGACGACCCCGTGCTGATGCAAATCCGCGACGAGATATTAGGTCTTGACATCAACAACCTCACGCCAATGGAGGCGCTCAACAAGCTTAACGAGATTAAGAAGATAGTGAACCCCAATGCCTGACTCCGCAAAACCGGTATCGTGGCATACCTGTCGCCCGTCGGTCAGGCTCTGTTCGTCCTACAGTAGGCAAGTTTTGGAATCATAGAAAAGAATAATGGCTGCTCATTTATTGGGCAGCCATTATTTTATGCTCTCACTTCTGAGTTTAAGTGGTCGGCCATCGTAACCTGAAGCTGCAGCCGTCAGGCACCCAAAGGCACGTTTTTCCCCCTCGATCGCATCACCGACCACAAGCCGATGGCTATGAACGGGATACTGAGAATCTGTCCCATGTCGATGGGTAAGCCAGCTTCGAAAGCCACCTGCACTTCTTTCGTGTATTCGATGAAGAACCTAAAGGTGAAGATAAGTGCCAGACAGAGGCCGAAATAGAGTCCTGTCCCCACCTTGGTGGGATGCTTCCGATAGATGAGCAGTATGATCCAGAAGAAGCAGAAGTAGGCAATGGCCTCATAGAGCTGTCCCGGATGGCGCGGATAGGTATCTACTTTATAGAAGATGAATGCCCAAGGCACGTCAGTTACCTTACCGATGATTTCTGAATTCATGAGGTTTCCGAGCCGGATGAACGTTGAAGCTATGGCCGAACAGATGCCCATGAAATCGAGCACTACCCAAGTGTTCATCTTTGACCGCTTGATGTAGAGATAAAGTCCGACCAACAGGCCGATGACACCCCCGTGAGAGGCCAGTCCTTGGAAACCTACGAACTTCCACGAGCCATCGGAAAGGAACTTGATAGGTATGAAAATCTCAACGAAATGTTGCCATGAATCAAAGAATTTCTCAGGTTCGTAGAAAATACAATGCCCCAGTCGCGCTCCGATGAGTGCGCCGAGAAAGACGTAAAGGAACATAGGCTCGAACTTCTCATCGGGATATTTGTGCCGTTTGTAGAGCCATTGCATCAGGAAGAAGCCGAGTGACAGGCCAATGAGCCAGCACAGACCATACCAGCGAATGCCTGTGGAACCGATACGCACGAGATACTCGTCGGGTTGCCATGGGATATAAAGTAGTAATTTGTTCATAATGAAGTCTCAACCCCAGCCCTCTTCTCCAAAGAGCGAGCTGCATGCGGGGTACTTGTTTATATATCTTGTGTTTATAACGATGTCTGAAAAAGCGAAAGCTGCCGTAAGACTGGGAAGCCATCAGCCGGAAACCCCCTCAACAAAGGGGAGCGTCGGAATGAGGTTCTCTTATACGTTGAAGCGGAAGTGCATGATGTCGCCGTCCTGAACGACATACTCCTTGCCTTCAATACCTAATTTTCCAGCTTCGCGGATGGCGGCTTCTGAGCCGTATTGGAGGTAGTCCTCGTATTTGATAACTTCGGCACGGATGAAGCCTTTCTCAAAGTCGGTGTGGATGACACCTGCGCATTGTGGTGCTTTCCATCCCTTTTGGAATGTCCATGCCTTCACTTCCATCTCGCCAGCAGTGATGAATGTCTGGAGGTTGAGCAGGTGGTAAGCCTTCTTGATGAGTCGGTTGACGCCGCTTTCCTCCAATCCGAGTTCGTCGAGGAAGAGCTTTTTGTCTTCGTAGCTCTCCAACGATGCGATGTCCTCTTCGGTCTTGGCGGCAATAATCATTGCCTCAGCACCTTCCTCGGCAGCAATTTTCTCGATTTGTCGGCTGTATTCGTTGCCTTCTTTCGCGCTGTTCTCGTCCACATTGCAGACATAGAGCACCGGCTTGGTGGTCAGAAGGAACAGGTTGTGTGCAGCCTGTTGCTCCTCCTTACTCTCGAAACTGACGCTGCGGGCATTCTTTCCTTGCTCCAACACCTCCTTGAAAGCCTCCAGAACGGTGACCAAAACCTTTGCATCCTTGTTGCCAGTAGCGGCAATTTTCTGATTTTTCGCCAGTTGAGACTCTATCGTCTCAAGGTCTTTCAACTGCAATTCGGTGTCGATAATCTCCTTGTCCTCAATAGGATTGACGGCCGCTCCGCCCTCGCGCACAATGTTATCGTCCTCGAAGCAACGAACCACATGGATGATAGCGTCGCACTCACGGATGTTCCCTAAGAACTTATTGCCCAGTCCTTCGCCCTTGCTTGCGCCCTTGACGAGGCCCGCAATATCGACAATTTCGCAGGTTGCGGGAACGATTCTGCCTGGATGGACAATCTCGGCGAGCTTGTTCAGACGCTCGTCGGGCACGGTAATGACGCCGAGATTGGGCTCAATCGTGCAGAATGGAAAGTTGGCTGCCTGTGCCTTGGCACTGCTCAGACAGTTGAAAAGAGTAGATTTGCCCACGTTTGGCAGACCCACTATACCACATTTTAATGCCATATCTTAAATAAACGTTTATTTTCTTTGTGTGCAAAGGTAGGGAATAAAATCGAGAAATAAGCGTTTTTTATGAACGGGATTGTGTGCGATGATGGACGAATGCTCATTTCAGGTTTGGCATCGGCTCGTTATAGGTTGATTGGCAATTATCGACGCCATGTGCTGGGTGGTGTCATTGCCACATTTTTGCTGCTGAACGACGCCTATCTCCGCCACCGTTTTTCGCCCGAAGGAAAGCAACTGCTGCTAATGCTGTGACCTGTGATTTTATCATTGCTTAGCTATCGCCTTGCGAAAGCTCACCTATCAGACGGTAAAACCTCACCTATCGCCACATGATAGCTGACCTTTCACAATGTACTCTATATGATGTTGATTAACAGATAGTTGCATATCTTCTAATTATTGCTTATTTTGAAGTAAGTTTTAGAACTTCCCATCTTTGTTGTTTCTACAACAGTGGCATCATCTTATCTTGATTTCGTTATTATAAAATGTCGGATAATTATATTTCAATGGAAAATAAAGGGCTGTAAAATGGATTGCAAATGCTCTGCCATTCTTCTTTAAAACGGAATATTAACTGCAGAATCGCATTGAAATCAATTTGTTTTTTAATTGAAACAGTGTAATTTACAGAAATTAATAGCTTTTGCTTTCCAATGAAATGTTTTTAAACTGTATAATCTAAACCTGTTCCGTCATCAGGGTCTGACGTTCGATGATGTTGTCAATATTGATGGGTGCTCTTGCTGTCGGACGGCCGATTAAGGTTTAGCACTTGAGAAATGATTAATGGAAGTTTGTTTGCAGTCAAACAATTTTATTTTTGTAATTTTGCCAACGACTTGATTTTTATGAACGATGAAGCAATATCATGAAATAAACTTTGTGCGGTCGGTGCTGATACTGTTGGTGATTTTAGTACACATTGTGTACTTCGGAGAGTTGTATCCCGCAGTCAAGGCGGGAATTTTGGGATTCATGATGCCTTCGTTTCTCGTCGTAACGGGCTATTTGGTGAACATCGAAAAGACATTTAAGGAGTTTTCGCTTTACCTTTTCCGCATCTTCGTTCCCTATCTCATCATGGTGGTGGGCTTCTCAGTGCTTTCCGCCTTTCTACCCGTGCGCGACGGGATAGCGGAAATCACTGTTTCGGTGCTTTTGGAGAAGGTGTTCGTGTCGTCGATTGGCCCCTATTGGTTCCTCTATGTCATGATGGGATGTGGCATCTGCTACTATCTGAGCTTCAAAATTCTGCCGATAGGGAAGCACGTTGCCGTGCGGTTGATAGCGTTCGCTGGTCTTTTGTATCTCGCTTCCTTAGTGGTGCCACTCATGACGGTGAAGATTGTGATGTACTATTTTGCCGGTGCTGCCTTACGACAGTTGAAACTGGAGTACAGTTCGATCTTTTCCCCTACGGTTTTGGGCGGTTTTTGCCTCTTTGCGCTGCTCTTTCTTACCAATGACAGAGACTGGGGAAGCATCCTTGTCGTGCTGACCGTTATTGAGTTTCTGGCCTTTTCCAACTGGGTTCATCGTTTTCTCAGTCCCCGTCTCAGCAATTATGCCGACTGGATAGGCATGAACACACTGCCTATCTATCTCTTTCATCCCATATTTACGATGGTTGGGAAGTTCTATCTCCCCTTCTTTGCATGGGATTCAACAGGCATTTGCTTCACCATTCTCACCCTCTTGCTTGCTGTTTGCGGTTCGCTCCTTATTGCATGGCTGTTGGACAAGACCAACTTGTCTAACGTCTTTGGCAGAAAAAAGTTCTTCAGGGCAGCACGATGAGTAGGGCGATTGTGTGGCATCGGTCCTAATGCGCCTCCAGCCAGTTCTTTCCCCATCCGGCATCTGCCACCAACGGCACGTTGAGAGGGTAGGCGTTTTCCATCTCTTCTATGACAATGCGCTCCACTTGCTCACGTTCGTCGGGATAAACCGAGAAGTTGAGTTCGTCGTGGACTTGCAGAATCATCTTCGAGCGGATGTTTTCGGCTTTGAAACGTTTCCAAATGCGAATCATTGCCACTTTGATGATGTCGGCTTCCGACCCTTGGATAGGGGCATTGATGGCATTCCGCTCTGCAAAACCTCTGACGGTGGCATTGCGACTGTTGATATCGGCGAGATATCGACGACGTTGGAAAAGCGTTTCGGCATATCCTTTCTCGCGGGCGATGCGCTTTGCTTTCTCCATGTATGCCTTTACTTTCGGGAAAGTCTTGAAATAATCCTCAATCAGCTGCTTTGCCTCGCCGTTGGGGATGTCCATTCGTTGCGCCAGACCATAGGTGGTGATGCCATAGATGATACCGAAATTGGCTTGCTTGGCCTTCTTTCGCTGTGCGTCGCTCACCTTTTCAATGTCCTCATGCCATATTTTGGCCGCTGTTGCCTTGTGAATGTCGAAGCCTTCGCGGAACGCTTCCATCATGTTCTCATCCTCAGAGAGATGCGCCATGATACGCAACTCTATCTGACTGTAGTCTGCTGAGAAGAAAAGACATCCTGGTTCGGGAATGAAGCACTTGCGAATCTCTTTGCCATCGTCGGTTCTCACCGGAATATTCTGTAGGTTTGGGTCGCTCGACGACAGGCGTCCAGTGGCTGTCAATGCCTGATTGAACGATGTGTGGATATGCCCTGTCTGCTTCTTGATGAGCTTCGGAAGTGCATCGATATAGGTGCTGAGCAGCTTCTTTACCCCTCTGTAATTCAATATCTTCTCTACGATGGGGTGTTTGGCTTTCAAACTCACTAAGACTTCTTCGCTTGTGACGTATTGTCCAGTCTTGGTCTTCTTGGGTTTCTCCATGATCTGCAACTTGCCGAAGAGGATATCGCCCACCTGTTTTGGACTGGAGATGTTGAATTGCTCTCCTGCCAGCTCGTAAATATCGAGCTCGTAGCGGTTCATCCGTTCGGTGAAGATTCGTGATGTCTCCTCCAATGCGTCTGTATCCAGACAAACTCCGTTGAGTTCCATGTCTGCCAAAACGGGAACGAGCGGCATTTCGATGTCCCAGAACAAATCTTCGGCATTCACTTTCTTGAGCTTCTGTTCGAGGACGTTCTTCAATTGGAGCGTGATGTCAGCATCTTCGCACGCATAGGCATAGATGTCGTGGGGCGAAAGGTCACGCATGTTTTTCTGGTGCTTACCTTTCGGCCCTATTAGCTCATCAATGTGAACGGTTTTGTAGTGGAGTAGCGTCTCGGCCATGTAGTCCATGTTGTGATGAAGCTCAGGTTGGATGAGATAATGGGCAATCATCGTGTCGAACATCTTACCTTTCACATTCACTCCGTACTTGTTCAGCACCTCGTAGTCATACTTAATGTTTTGTCCTACCTTGATGATTTTTTCGTTTTCGTAGAGCGGTTTGAATATGTTTACAAATCTTAACGCTTCTTGACGGTCAGCAGGGATTGGCACATAAAAAGCCTTTTTTTCCTCCACTGCAAAGCTCAAACCCACCAATTCGGCATCAATCGGGTCGGTAGAGGTCGTCTCTGTGTCTATACTTAGAATTTGTTTTGTCAAGAAAAAGTCACGAATTGCAATCGCTTCCTGCTCATTGTCAATGAGTTTGTAGTCGGTTGATACCGTTTTAAGGCTGTCAAATTTCGTCTTTTCTGGCATTTCCTGGTCTTTGTCTTGATTTACGGCAAATAAATCGAGCTGCGAATCGTCTTTTTTTTGCGTTTGTTGAGGTTCGTTAACAAACTTCTTGAGCAACGTTTTAAATTCCAATTCGGTGAAGATGGTGCGCAATTTCTCAACATCGGGCTGCTCTACCTTCAAGTTGTCCCATCTGATGTCAACCGGAACATCAAGTCGGATGGTTGCAAGGTACTTTGAGATTTTGATGTCATTGACCGCTGCCTCTACTTTCTCTCTGAGTTTGCCTTTTATCTCGTCGGTATGTTCAAGCATGTTCTCAATAGAGCCGAACTGGTTGATGAGTTTGGCAGCTGTCTTTTCTCCCACACCAGGGCATCCTGGGAAATTATCGGCGGAGTCGCCCATGAGTGCCAGCAGGTCGATGACCTGTTGTGGGGTGGCGATGCCATATTTATCCTGTATTTGTTTCTCACCGATTTGCTCGTATCCGCCACCATGCCGAGGCCGGTACATATAGACATTCGGTCGGATCAGTTGTCCGTAGTCTTTGTCGGGTGTGAGCATAAAAGTCTCTATTCCATCAACGCCAGCTCTTGTCGCAACAGTCCCTATAACATCGTCGGCCTCAAACCCATCGACTTGTAGGATAGGGATGCGCATAGCCTCAAGTATCTGCTTGATAATGGGCACCGCCAGCTTGATGTCCTCTGGTGTTTCCTCGCGCTGCGCCTTGTATTGTGGGTATGCTTCGTGGCGGAAGGTGAGGCCGTGGTCGAACGCTACACCGATGTGAGTTGGTTGTTCCTTGGTCAACACCTCGTTGAGTGTGTTGCAGAACCCCATGATGGCCGATGTGTTCAGTCCTTTTGAGTTGACGCGTGGGTTGTTTATGAATGCGTAGTAGGAACGATAGACCAGTGCGTAGGCATCTATGAGAAACAGTTTATCCATATTAAATCTAATTTTAGGGTAAAATTACTAAAAAAATGGCATATATACGGAGATTATTCAGTATTTTTGTAACAAAATATCAGTGTATGGATTATCTGTCGATTATTAAACAACCGATTATAAAGGAACTGGACGAGTTTGTTTCGCTCTTCAACCAATCGTTGACGCACGAGGAGGGATTGCTGGCCAGTGCTTTAAAACATATCCGAAATAGGGGAGGGAAGCGCATGCGTCCCATGCTGATATTACTCATTGCCAAGAACTTCGGTGATGTTACTTATGTGGCTCAACGTGCTGCGGTGGGATTGGAACTGCTCCATACAGCCAGCCTTGTCCATGACGACGTGGTGGATGAGAGTGGCGAACGACGAGGGCAGGCATCAGTGAATGCTACCTATAACAATAAGGTGGCGGTGCTCGTGGGCGACTATATTTTGTCAACCGCACTCTTGAACGTATCGCTCACAAAATCGGAATCCATCGTTCGCGACCTGGCCAATCTCGGTCGCACACTCTCCAATGGCGAAATACTGCAATTGACGAACATATCGAATCAGGAAATATCAGAAGAGGTTTACTATCAGGTGATTAAACAAAAGACCGCAGCACTCTTTGAGGCCTGTGCCGTGATAGGGGCGAAAGCCGGAAATGCCACTTCGGAGGCGGTGGAGGCAGCCCGTTTGTTTGGTCAGAACATCGGCATCATCTTCCAAATCCGCGATGATATATTCGATTATTACGACTCAAAGGAAATCGGTAAGCCAACGGGCAACGACATGGCGGAAGGAAAGCTGACGCTACCGGTGATTCATGCTTTGCAATCGACTGGCAACCAGCCGATGATGGAATTGGCAATGAAGGTGAAAGAGGGAACCGTTTCTGCCGATGAAATCGCCCATTTAGTCGCTTTTACGAAAGAAAACGGCGGTATTGAGTATGCTGAAAAGAAGATGTTGGAGTTTCACGACGCAGCCCTTTCGTTCGTTCGTCAATATGTTAAGTGCGATGCAATACGCAAGTCGCTTATTGCCTATCTTGATTTTGTCATCCAACGTAAGAGCTAAATGTAAGCGATTGTTGTAAAAAAATTTTAGAAGCACAGACTTAAAGGTGATGTTTTGTTGTTCAAAAGGTCAGCTTTCGCAATGTAAAAGGTCATCTTTTGGCATGCAAAAGATGACCTTTTATAATGCAATCTATATCTGTTTGGTAATCAGCGATTTACAAATGATACTAAGATGGTCCTGTTTGTAAATATTTTTGCTTTACTTTGCTGTCTCGATAACCTTTAAGTTGGCATCCAACTTTGTCTCTTCTCCTTTGGAATCTATGATGGAGAAAAAGTTTGTGTAGCCCACAATGCGTTTCTCCGTCATACCATACAGTAGCTCATTCTTTAGGTTGATGATACCATACTTGCCATCTTTGTAAACAACCACTTTGTCCTTGCAGACGATCCAGAGTGGTCTTTGGTATATAATGGGAACGATTAGATTGTCGTTGTCATCAATAAGACCGTATAAATCGTTTTGTTGCACGCAGAAATACGGTTTGAACCATATACTGATAATGTTCTGATATTTATATGGGAACATCATTTTCTTAGTGTCATTGTTAATCACTGTTACCTTATCGTCCTTCTTTATGGAGGTGTATGTGGCGTTATCGAAGAAATAATCGTAGGTATAATCGGTGATAAACTTCTTTTCAACGTAGTCGTAGAAATGTTTTCCCGATTCCGTTTCTACGCTGAAGTAATCCTGTATGTTTGTTGAGCGGATGTCTTTATACTCAAATGGGAGGATAATATGGTTGTTTATATCGATGATTCCGTACTTTTTTCCATTGCAGGCAATAAGCCAAGGAGTTTTTCCATATTGATAGCCAAATTCTCTGTTTATAAGTTTTGTGTATTGGGGGGTAATGACCATTTTTCCCTTTTCGTTGAGCAAGCCGAATAAGGAGTCTTTCTTAACTACGAAATAGTCCTCAGTTTCTATTCCATTGATAGGCACTGAGAATGCATCTTTGATAGTCTTGCAGTCGTAAACCAAGTATTCATAGTTCAAAAGGAAGTCGGATGTATTTCCTTTTACAAGTTCTAATTTATAGGAGTTTCCTTTTATCTTGCTGTATATAAGCTTGGTAATGGGTATTCCATGCTCGTTGCAGATACCATATTTCCCATCTTTGCCAACTTTCAGACACCCATTGTTGCCAAACCAGAAGCCTTCTTCTATGATTTCATCGTATATAGGACTGAGAACCTTGGTACCATTGCTGTTGTAAACACCTTTTTTACCGTTCTTTTCTACACGGAACAAGTTATCGGTGATTTGTACAATGGCATCGTATCTTATGGGAATGCAACGCTCCTTGCTTTCGTTGTACAAGCCTTGTTTGCCCTTCTTCCATACATAATACCATCTGTTTTTCCTTAGTTTGATACTGTCGGCATTGCTGATAACCTTTTTATTCGGATATTTCCATAGAATATATTTTCCGTTTGGTGCCTCGCTTATAGTCCTTTCAACGAGATCAATATGGTATATAGGCTTTCTGTTTTGTGCGAAAAGGTGGTTTGACACGGTAGGTATTAATAAAGCGAGTAGCAGTAAGTGTCTTTTCATTGTGGAAATGACCATATTTTGTGTTTGGAATGTTAAAATTCAGATGGGAATAAATACCCCTCCGCCGGAAAGGAGGAGGAGTATTTCCTATCAGGTTAGAAGAAATTGATTTCCTTGCCTTCGATTTCGCTCAACAAGAGGTTGGTGAGACGGCTTGTACCGAGGCGAAACCAGTAGTTGTCGAGCCATTTCTCGCCCAAAATCTCCTTGTAGATGGTGTAGAAAATAACAGCGTCCATTACGGTGTTGATGCCACCTGCAGGCTTCAAACCAACCTGAATGCCAGTCTTTTCGTAAAATTCCTTGATGGTAAGGCACATTACATATACCGACTCCGGTGTAGCGCTGATCTTCTCCTTGCCCGTGCTTGTCTTGATATAGTTGGCACCAGCGAACATGGAGAGTAGGGCAGCGGTCTTGATGTTCTTGGCATTCTTCAAGTCGCCGGTTTCGAGAATGACCTTCATTGGAATGTCGCCACAAGTCTGTTTCAGCTCGCTGATGGTGTCGCAGACATCCTCATAGTCGCCAGAGAGGAACTTGCCCACTGGGAGCACAATGTCAATCTGTGTCGCTCCGTCCTTTACGGCCAGTGCTGTCTCGATGGTCTTGACCTCAAGCAGCGCCTGCGATGAGGGGAAGCAGCCTGTCACGTTGGTGATGTCAACGCCATCTACCTCAAGACTGTCGGCGATGAGCTTGGTGAAGCAAGGATAGGCACACACGGCACCTACGTGAGGCAAGTTGGGATATTCGCTGGCAAACTTGTTTACCTTCTCAACCATGGCCAAAATCTCCTCTTCGGTGTCAGTAGTGCGGAGCGAGGTCAGCTCGACGCTGCCCAACAGGAATTTCTTCACTTCGTTGTTGTCATTTTCCGGTACTTTCTCGCTGATGATTTTCTTAACGGCTGCTTTCACTTCCTCGTCGGTAATATCGAGGTTGTAGTTTTTCAGCATTTCATCGTACTTGCTTACGCTTACAATCTTTTGTTCGTTTGATTCCATAATCTATTTATTATTAATTAAACAATTAGTTCCTGCTCTGTATTTGGCCACTGATGAGGCCCTTGTCGTACAGTTTCTTGATGAGAAAAACACTGATAATCACACCTATTGTCGCGGCAATGACCGAGCCCTCGGCCCCAAACTCACCGCCGGTGATGTAGTTGTTGCCTTCGATGACTGGGGTGAGGATGCTATCTCCTATGTTATTGCCCGACACAGCAAAGCCATAGATGTTGCCTTGCATGTAGTTCCATATCCAATGGATTCCGATTGGCACCCAGAGACTACCCGTATATTTGTAGATGGCTCCGAAAAAGAAGCCTATTTCGAGAACGATGGCCGTTGCTGACCACCATGTAGCATGGTCGTTGGTGAGGTGGATGAAGCCGAAGGTGATGGCTGAGACGGCTGTTGCCAGCCAAAAGCCGTATTTCTCGTCGAGCATACGGAAAAGAAAGCCACGGAAAGTGATTTCCTCGCAGGCGGCAACGCTCAGAAAGAAGGCAAAGCCTTGCAGCTGGGAAATCAGGTCGAAGCGGACGTTGGCTATCCGGTAGGCACCCAGTAGCGCCATGATTAGGACGACAGAGCTGAAGAAGCCGAATCCTATGGCAAAGCCCTTGAGGATCATGGATGGCATATTGCTCCATTTAAGCTCGTCTGCGCTCCGTTTTTCCACCTTCCTTACCCATATTTTGTAGAGCTGAAAAACGGCGATTGAGAGCAAACTGCAACCTGTTATGATGACTGTTGGCGATGTACTTAGCTCGAATGGTACCTCGGCAATGCCTCCTAAGATGATGAAGAGTGCGAATCCGAGTACCAGTTTTGTAATCCAGCAAAGATTGTCGATAACCGTCTTTTTGTTCATTTTGTTTTTTTATTGTGATTATCAGTTGTGAAAATGACGTATAACGCCTAAGCGTTAGTGGGCTTTTCCTTTAGTTTCTCGTTGTTTTTATGCCTTTCCCTGTCGCGAATAGTCTTTTTTTCAAAGCTCTTTTGAAGTTCATCGGTAAGATTTACACCCGTTTGGTTGGCCAGACAGGTGAGCACCCATAGAATGTCGGCCATCTCTTCGCCTATGTTTGGTCGCTCGCCGGGCTTGAAACTCTGGTCGCCATAAGTGCGAGCCATCACCCTAGCCAGCTCGCCCACTTCCTCAGTGAGGCACGCCATATTAGTCAACTCACTGAAATAGCGCACACCGTATTCGTGAATCCATTGATCTACTTGCTTTTGCAATTCATCTATCGTCATTTTCTTGTGCGTATGTTGCTCCTTAATTAGTGAAGGTATTTAATCCAAATGCGTAAATCAGGATAAACAAACAAATAATTATCAAAGCGAGGAGGTCGATGATTTTTGTAACTTTCGACATCATACCCCTGTATAACCATAGGTGGGCGGTGAGGGCTAAGGTGCCAATTCCAATGAAGATGGCAGCTAAGAGAATCGCAGTTTCGCCTATGTTCTCGCTGAAATGGGTGATGAAAGAGGCGGAAATAGCAGTAATCAGAGTGATTATTCGGAGACTTTCCTCATTGTCTTTGGTTCTGATTTTCATCTACTTATCGGGCTTATCCATTGCTGAATGTTGTTTCTTTATTCTGTATTTATGTTCGATGCGAGCGTCGTTACTCCTTGTTTCTCGTGTCCATGCAGATGGTTACCGGACCATCGTTGAGCAATTCCACCTTCATGTCAGCCCCAAACTCGCCCGTTCCCACAGGTTTGCCCATCGCCTTGCTCAGCTCCTCGCAGAAATGGTTGTAGAGTGGGATGGCGATTTCATGTTTGGCGGCGTGGATATAGCTGGGACGATTGCCCTTTTTGTAGCTCGCCATGAGCGTAAACTGCGACACAACGAGTGCGTCACCTCCTGTTTCCATGATATTTCGGTTCATAACCCCGTTCTCATCGTCGAATATACGTAGTCCGATGACTTTTCTCACAAGCCAGTCTATATCCTCGTTGTTGTCGTCATCGCCGATACCTAAAAGGATGAGAAATCCTTGTTGGATGGCAGATTTCACATTGCCTTCGATCGTAACGGAGGCATGTTTTACGCGTTGGATTACTATTCTCATAGCGCAAATATACTCATTTTATTTTGAATGCTCCCCAGAGAGGTGGAAATAATTGTGTATTAATGTAGCTTTTTGTGGTCCAATAACTCCAGTAAGTTCTTGAATGTCAGCGCTTTTTACCCTTTTTACAGTCTTAAAGTTCTTCAATAGTAGCTCCTTTGATTTCTCACCGATTCCTTTTATCTCATCTAACTCGCTGTGTAGCTGATGCTTGGAGCGTTTGTTGCGGTGGAATGTAATAGCGAACCGATGCACTTCGTCTTGTATTTGTGTCAGAATTTTGAAGAGTTCGGAGTTTGTTGGCAGTCCTATTGTTTGTGGAGGAAAGCCAAAAAGTAGTTCGTTTGTGCGGTGTCGGTTGTCCTTGGCAAGGCCGGCGATTGGGATTTGTAGTTGCAACTCGTCCTCAACGACCTCTCTAACCACCTCCATTTGGCCTTTTCCGCCATCGGTGATGATGAGATCGGGTAGGGGCTCCTTAGCTTCTATTATGCGACTGTATCGCCTTCTCACAACTTCTTGCATGGAAGCATAGTCGTCTGGTCCGGCAACGGTTCTGATATTGTATTTCCGATAGTCCTTTTTCGAGGTTTTCATGCCCTTATATACGACGCAGCCAGCTACGGCATCTGTTCCCGAAATGTTGGAATTGTCGAAACATTCAATATGATAAGGCAATTTCGGAAGTTTGAGTTTCTCCTGTAATTCCTTCATTAATCGAGTCTGTTTCTGCTCCGGATTCAACTTCTCAGCTCTTTTAAGGCGGTCGAATTTGTACTGTTTGGCATTCATTTGCGACAGCTCCAGCAAGTGTTTCTTGTCCCCTCGTTGTGGGATAAAGAACTCAGCGTCTTTGATTCGGAAATCCATTTCAAAGGGAACAATAATCTCTTTTGCTGTGCTCTTGAATCGCTCGCGAATGTCAAGGATAGCCTCGTTGAGCAGCTCGGTGTCTGTTTCGTCCAATTTACGTCGGTATTCGAAGGTAAAACTCTGATTAATAGCACCGTTAGTCACATGAATATAGTTGATAAAAGCATTCTTCTTATCGTCATTTACGATAGAGAATACATCGACATCAGATATGGTATAGCTTACGATTTCGCTTTTAGCGGCAAAGTTTTCGAGTGCTATAAACTGTTGTTTGTAGGCCTCTGCCTCTTCGAATCGAAGTTCCTCGGCACATTTCTCCATCTTCTGGCGTAACAAGCGTTGAACGTCACGGGTGTTACCCTTGAGAATCTGTCGGGCAAGGTCGATGTTTTGCTGATAATCCTCGTACCCTTGCTTCCCAATACATGGTGCACCGCAGTTCCCAAGGTGATATTCCAAACAAGGTTTGTACTTCTTCCGCTCAATCCCCTCTTTGGTAATTGGCATCAAACATGTACGAGGCTTATATATTTTTTTGATGATATCGAGAATGGCGTACATGCTCCCGATGTGGCTATACGGACCATAGTAGGTGCCATATCTCTTGTTTATGGTTCGAGTCTTGAAGATACGCGGCAAGTATTCGTTGGTTACACAGATGCTGGGATAGGTCTTGCCGTCTTTCAGTAAGACATTGTACCTTGGTTGATATTGTTTGATGAGTTGATTCTCAATCAACAATGCGTCTTCCTCTGACTTTACGACTGTGTAAGTTATGTCATGAATCTTCGAAACCAACACTTTCGTCTTGAATCGGTCAACTTCCTTGTGGAAATAGGAAGATACCCTGTTCTTTAAGTTCTTCGCCTTGCCGACATAGATAATCGTATGTTGGTCGTCATAGTACTGATACGTGCCTGGTAGTTCAGGCAAGGTCAATGCTATGTTCTTCAAACGTTCCAAACGTTTCAGGTTTTCTTCCTTTGTCATGTTGTAACTAACTTATGTAAAGCGGTTAAACGCTTGCTTGTTCCACGTGGAACAAAATGTAGCAGATTTGGATTCACTTTGTCGTGGGCAAGCTGATGGGATAAGTGCGATAGCCAAATGACATCCAAAGGTTGCGGGATTGGCGTCTGTTCACAGAAACAATAATCAGCCAAATGTCAGAATTTGAGAAGCGATGTTATCTCAATGTCCTTGTCAAAGCAATCCCTACTGTTAGGGAACTCCTCATGCAGTTCGATGATAAAGTTGCAATATACCCTCTTAGGATTGAACTTCTTGACAAGATCGCATGCGGCTTTCATTGTTCCTCCCGTAGCCAACAGGTCGTCGTGCAGCAGAATCACATCGTTTTTGTTGATGGCATCCTTATGGATTTCTATTGTATCGATACCGTATTCCTTAGCATAGCTTTCTTGAACTGTCTCGCAAGGCAGTTTGCCTGGCTTGCGACAGAGGACGATACCTGCCCCAAGTCTGAGCGCAAGCGCAGAAGACATCACGAATCCCCGACTTTCGATGCCCACAATCTTAGTGATTCCTTTGTCTTTATAGATGTCGTACATCTCGTCGGTTATCTCTCTCAAGGCCTCTGGTGATTTAAAGAGGGTTGTGACATCACGAAAGTTAACTCCTTTGATAGGCCAATCTGGAATACATCTCAGATTATCAAGTAATATTTTACTGTTCATTTTCAGTTAGTTGTATGATTGTTTTCTTTTGTTTGTTTCACGTGAAACTATATGTTCCCTATCTTCCCATCAGCACGAGCAGAACATTTATGTCGCTTGGGCTGACCCCTGGAATGCGGCTTGCTTGTGCTAATGTCTCAGGTTGTATGCGTTCCAATTTCTGTCGGCATTCGGTTGACAGGTCATGAATCTTGTTATAGTCGAAGTGACCTTTTATTTTGATGTCCTCCAGACGATGCATTTTCTCTGCGAAGGTTCGCTCCCGCTCGATGTAACCTTTATATTTCATCTTTATTTCGGCAGCTTCGGAAATTTCGTGCTTTCGGTTTTTCGACGCTTCCAATATTTCTTTGAGCTTTGGAATCTGCTTTGCCAATTCTTCAATGCTAATTCCTGGACGAGCAATCAGATCAACAACCTTAACAGTTGAGTGGAGTGGGGAGCTGCCGATGCTTTCCAAATAGCCGTTGATATCGTTTGGTTTGACAGCATTTTTTTTACAAAAGCCGATGATTCTGGCGATATTTTCTTTCTTTTCTACCCACCAGTCATACCTCTCTCTTGTTGCAATTCCCAATTCATAGGCCTTCTCCGTGAGTCTGGCATCTGCATCATCCTGTCGCAAAAGTATTCGGTATTCTGCCCTTGAGGTGAACATTCGATAGGGTTCATCGACACCTTTAGTAGTCAAATCGTCGATGAGTACGCCGATATAGCTCTCGTCTCGTTTCATGATGAACGGGTCTTTGCCTGAGCATAGGTGGGCTGCATTGATGCCGGCCACCAATCCTTGTCCACCAGCTTCCTCATATCCTGTTGTTCCATTCACCTGTCCTGCGAAGAATAATCCTTCAATAATCTTCGATTCCAACGAAGGTTTCAGTTGCGTTGGGTCGAAGTAATCGTACTCAATGGCATATCCTGGCCGATAGATTTTCGCATCCCTCAACGCTGGTATCTTGTGTATGGCCTCCAGTTGGATTTCCCATGGCATACTTGATGAAAACCCGTTCAGGTACATTTCGTTTGTGTCGGTACCCTCAGGTTCGAGGAAAAGCGGGTGAGTAGGTTTGTCGGGGAATATGACGAGCTTTGTTTCGATAGACGGACAGTAGCGTGGTCCTGTGCTTTGAATTTGTCCGTTGAAGAGCGGAGAGTCTGCAATTCCCGACCTTAGAATCTCGTGTGATTCCTCGTTGGTGGAGCAAGTCCAACACGGCAGTTGAGGCAACTTCCTCACTTTATTAAGATAAGAGAAGTGGTGATAGTCGTTTTCGCCCGGCTGTTCTTCCATTTCGTCGAAGTGAACCGACCGTTTGTCTATGCGTACCGGTGTACCCGTTTTCATTCGCAAACTCCTTATCCCCCAACGTGTTATACTTTCCGTAAAGTTATGTACGGCCAACTCGGCGCATCGTCCACCCTCCACCTGCCGGTGTCCGATGTGCATCAGTCCGTTTAGGAACGTTCCAGCTGACACTATCACTGCTTTGGCAAATATTTCAATACCCCATATTGTCCTGATACCCATCACTTTATTATCCTTTACAAGCAATTCATCAGCTTGGTCTTGAACAATGTCGAGGTTGTCGGTATGGTCAAGTGTTCTTTTCCATTCCGAAATGAATTTCTCGCGGTCGCATTGAGCTCTCGGACTCCACACAGCTGGTCCTTTAGAGCGGTTAAGCATGCGGAATTGGATGGCCGTTGCGTCAGTGATAAGTCCCATATAACCTCCGAGTGCGTCTATTTCCCTGACTATTTGACCTTTGGCAATTCCTCCAATGGCAGGATTGCAGCTCATTTGCGCAATCTTGTTCATGTCCATTGTCACCAAACACGTCTTTGCGCCCATGTTTGCTGCCGCCGTTGCTGCTTCGCAACCTGCGTGTCCGCCACCTATTACAAGTATATCATACCTGAAATTCATCTTTTTGCCTTATTTTTTTGCAAAAGTAAGCAATTTAATTGAAAGTATCCGTAAATATTTCTTATTATTAGACTTGATGACCTCTGTATAATAATGTGAGCCATCGGCTTATAGCCATTCAACAGATGTTTTTACACATCTTCTCGATTAGCGGGTGGGAGAAGGTGAGTGACGGGCATTAATGTTGGATAGACAGTATCTTTGAAAAGAGTTTTGATCTCCTTTGATATCCTTTTATTTTACAAAATTCAATTTTTCTGTTTCATTTGTAATAGACAGATATATAGCGACTTATAAAATGATTGTCAAAAGCTGACCTTTCGTGATGTCATAGCTGACCTTTTGTGATGTCATAGCTGACCTTTTGCACTGTCATAGCTGAGTCTTTATCCGCTGTTTTTGAAATTATTTTACAATCTACGGCCAAATCCGATTAAAACAGTGATCATTCCCTGTAAGTGCAACGACTATTGACGAGAGAATGAAAGTCATGATATGCATGAATGATCACTACTCTGGACTGATAAGTTTAATCCTTTCCCGCTGGCTAACATCTTGTAAGAGAATCTTTGAATATTGTATATATTTGTTCCGCTTTTTCATCATCCTTTTGATTCTTTGTAAGTGCCGTCGTTTAGCCACTTTACTGATAGTTTTACATTTCTTGTTTAGAAATTGTCAATATAGTGTGTTTAGCGTGTCATGAGGCCTTGCTTTTTAGTCAAAAAACTTTGTTTTATCATTAAAATGTAGTATTTTTGCAGCACAGAAAGACCCTATGAATACCAATACGTGGGTATTATTCGTTTAAAAATAGTTAAAACACCTATTTGCGAAAGCTTCATGTATTATCGAGGAAATTAATTCTAACAGTTTAAATATTTAAAATCAAAACATTTATGTGGTTAATCAATTCATCCATCGGTAGAAAGGTTGTGATGTCCGTAACCGGCATTGCTCTTATTCTATTCCTGACATTCCACATGTCGATGAATGTTGTTGCGTTGTTCTCAGGCGAGGCTTACAACATGATTTGTGAGTTCCTGGGTGCCAATTGGTATGCAGTCGTTGCTACTATGGGACTTGGAGCATTGACAGTGTGTCATATTGTTTACGCGTTTATTCTGACAGCGCAGAACCGTCGTGCACGTGGTAACGAGCGTTATGAAGTTTCCGCTTCACAGCCAATGGTAGAGTGGGCTTCAAAGAACATGTTGGTGCTGGGTATCATTATCCTTTTGGGTCTGGTACTCCACTTCTTCAACTTCTGGTACAATATGATGTTTGCTGAACTCTTCCATGTTGCCGATCCATTGGGCGACCCTTCTAACGGTTTCGGTTACATCAAGGAGACATTTGCCAATCCAGTATTCGTCGTTCTCTATGTCATTTGGCTTGTTGCCATCTGGTTTCATCTCTCACATGGTTTCTGGAGCGCCATGCAGACCATTGGTATCAATGGCAAGGTGTGGTTCAACCGCTGGAGAATCATAGGTTTGGTTTACACAACCCTTCTCATGCTCGGCTTCTTGGTTGTTGTTCTTGCATTCGCATTTGGCTGCGCACCAAGTCTTTGCTGTGTTGCTTAATTCATAATATTTAGAAAAGTACAAGATTATGGCTAAAATATTAGATTCGAAAATTCCAGAAGGACCAGTAGCTGAGAAGTGGAGCAACTACAAAGCTCACCAACGACTGGTTAATCCTAAAAACAAACTGAAGCTTGATGTCATCGTTGTTGGTACGGGACTGGCCGGAGCCAGTGCCGCTGCCTCACTTGGTGAGATGGGCTTTACCGTATATAACTTCTGCATTCAGGACTCACCGCGCCGCGCTCACTCTATTGCTGCGCAGGGAGGTATCAATGCCGCAAAGAATTATCAGAACGATGGCGACTCTATTTATCGCCTTTTCTACGATACAGTCAAAGGTGGCGACTACCGTGCTCGTGAAGCCAACGTCTATCGCTTAGCGGAAGTGTCAAACAGCATCATCGACCAGTGTGTGGCACAAGGCGTTCCATTCGCTCGTGAGTATGGTGGTATGTTGGCAAACCGTTCTTTCGGTGGCGCACAGGTTTCCCGTACGTTCTATGCCAAGGGACAGACGGGTCAGCAACTTCTTCTCGGCGCTTATTCTGCGCTCAGCAAGCAGGTTCACGACGGTCGTGTAAAGCTCTACACCCGTTACGAAATGGAAGACGTGGTGATTGTCAACGACCGAGCACGCGGTATCATTGCCAAGAACTTGGTTACCGGAAAGTTGGAGCGTTTCTCAGCCAATGCCGTTGTGATAGCCACTGGTGGTTATGGCAATGCTTACTTCCTTTCAACCAATGCCATGGGTTGCAACTGTACTGCGGCCGTTCAATGTTATCGCAAGGGTGCGTTCTTTGCCAACCCTGCCTTTGTTCAGATTCACCCAACCTGTATCCCCGTTCACGGCGACAAGCAGTCAAAGTTGACCCTGATGTCAGAGTCTCTGCGTAACGACGGACGTATCTGGGTGCCTAAGAACATCGAGGACGCAAAGGCACTTCAGGAAGGAAAAAAGAAAGGCTCAGACATTCCTGAAGAAGAGCGCGACTATTACTTGGAACGTCGTTATCCAGCATTCGGTAACCTCGTACCTCGCGATGTGGCTTCACGTGCTGCAAAGGAACGTTGCGACCACGGATTTGGTGTCAACAACACTGGTTTGGCCGTATTCCTCGACTTCTCTGAGAGTATCAACCGTCTCGGTATCGACGTCATTCGTCAGCGTTACGGCAACCTCTTCGACATGTATGAGGAAATCACCGATGTGAATCCAGGCGAGTTGGCTAAGGAAATCAATGGTGTTAAGTACTATAATCCAATGATGATCTATCCTGCCATCCACTATACGATGGGCGGAATTTGGGTAGATTATGAGCTTCAGACTACCATCAGGGGTCTCTTCGCTATCGGAGAATGCAACTTCTCCGACCACGGAGCCAACCGTCTGGGTGCCTCTGCTTTGATGCAAGGTCTTGCCGACGGTTATTTCGTGTTGCCTTACACCATTCAGAACTATTTGGCCGATCAGGAAATCTGGCCGCATTTATCAACAGATCTTCCTGAATTCGAAGCTGCCGAGAAGGGAGTACAAGCCGAAATCGACCGTTTGATGGGCATTCAGGGCAAGCGCTCTGTTGATTCTATCCACAAGGAGTTCGGACGCATCCTCTGGGAGTACGTAGGCATGGGTCGTACGCTCGAAGGTCTGAAGACGGGACTTGAGAAAATGAAAGCACTTCGTGACGAATTCAACACCAACCTCTTCATTCCCGGAAGCAAGGAAGGACTCAACGTCGAGCTCGACAAAGCTATCCACCTCCGTGACTTCATCCTTATGGGCGAGCTGATTGCTTTCGACGCAATCTCACGTAATGAAAGCTGTGGTGGTCACTTCCGCGAAGAGTATCAAACTGAGGAAGGCGAGGCCAAGCGCGACGACGAAAACTACTTCTATGTAGGCTGCTGGGAGTACATGGGCGATGATAAGGTTGCTCCAGAACTCACCAAGGAACCGCTCGAATATGAGGCAATCAAGGTTCAGACACGTAACTACAAGAATTAATATAGGTCAAAGTTGCTTTCAACAAACAATAAAAAGAAATTCAATATGGAAAAAAATATAAGTTTCACACTTAGAGTTTGGCGTCAGAACGGACCTACAGCAAAGGGCCATTTTGATACTTTTGAGATGAAGGACATCACTGGCGACACTTCCTTCCTTGAGATGCTGGATATACTCAATGAGCAACTCATCGAGGACGGTCAGGAACCATTTGTCTTCGACCATGACTGCCGCGAGGGTATCTGCGGTATGTGCTCACTCTACATCAACGGTCACCCACACGGACTTGCTACGGGTGCTACCACTTGCCAACTTTACATGCGTCGTTTCAACGATGGCGATGTCATCACCGTAGAGCCTTGGCGCTCAGCCGCATTCCCAGTTATCAAGGATTGCATGGTTGACCGTGGCGCATTCGACAAGATTATTCAGGCAGGTGGCTACACCAGTGTTCGCACCGGACAACCACAGGACGCCAATGCCATCCTTATTTCCAAAGAGGCTGCCGACGAAGCAATGGACTGTGCCACATGTATCGGTTGTGCGGCTTGCGTTGCAGCTTGCAAGAACGGTTCGGCAATGTTGTTCCTCTCTTCAAAGGTCAGTCAGTTGGCATTGCTCCCACAGGGTCGCCCAGAGGCTGCAAGACGTGCCAAGAACATGATTATGAAGATGGAGGAGCTCGGCTTCGGTAACTGTACCAACACCCGTGCCTGTGAGGCAGAGTGCCCAAAGAACGAGTCTATCGCCAATATCGCCCGCCTGAACCGCGAGTTTATCAAAGCGAAGCTTGCCGACTAACTTCTGATTTTTAAGGAAAGCTACACTTTTCTTACTAAGATCTGATACAAATCCCATGACACTTTCATTGGTGTCGTGGGATTTTTTTTGAGTCAAACCGTGCCATTGCGAATCTTCACGCCCATCATCTGGAAGCTGTCGGCGCAGCCATTTCTCCTGATGATGGTGTAAAACCCACGGTCTTGTGTCCGATTCTGCCTTTGCTTCCTTCCACATCCCAACTCCAGTGAACGTAAAAGTTCTTTACAATGCTAAGCAATCTTTTTAGATTTGTAACCGATTGATTGTCAGAAGATTGTATTTTGATACGCAAAACCTTACCTATTAGCTCTCAAAAGCTCACCTTTTGCATGGCGATAGCTGACCTTTGGGCTCATCGAAGGTCAGTAATGACGTTCCGTTTACGAAAATATTTTACAATTGCACGGGCGTCCCTCTTTGCCGTGTCCTGAACACATCTCTCCTCATCCGTTACGCATGCCTTGATCACTAAAGTCGTGTCGTTTTCCATCTGTTGATGGGCTATGTTAAGGATTTTCATTGAATGATCAACGTTCCTTCACTTTTACCTTGTTTTTATTTGTTGGCAGATTCATTTTTTATACCTTTGTAGGAGTTTTTAATCAATCAAATACCTATGAGAAAAACATTATTACTTTTGTTTGCTGCTGTTTTGGCGGTAGGAATTTCTTCCTGTCAGAAGGCTGTGCTGGACGATTCCGACCAGTCGGACACGAAAAAGCGCACCGTCCGCAATGTTTCCCTGTTGATGGATGAGGAATTCGTTACCATTTCCGAATCGCTTATGACACGAAGCGTCACCGAAGGAAAAGTCTATGCAGTCAATGTTTACGAGAAGAAGGCGGGTGCGAAGTCGTATGCCAAGTATGCCTATGGGCTCTTCACCGACCCTTCGCAGATGAATATCATGCTGACCGAAGGCAATCTCTACCGTTTCGAGTGCCTGATTGTCACCAACAACGAGGATGCCGTGTATCATAAGGATGGCGAATACCTTGCACCTTTTCTGCACGGGCGCTCCAATGCGCCAACAAAGGCAGAGAACAAGTTTGTCAAGTCAACGTCAGCCAATCTCTCACACATCACGGAGGGCAATACGAACCTCACCGATTCGAAAGTCGTCATGTACCCAAGGGTTTACAAACACTATGGAGTGGTAGAGGATTTCGACCCATCTACTGGCACGAAGGTGACAATAGCGGCTCGCAGGGCTGTTTTCGGGCTGCATTTGGTTGTCACTCCGCCATCAGAGGGTAAGCTTGACATCACCTATCTTTATAATACGCTCACGGTTGCCTCATCCGACGCTCTGTACGACCATGCTTCTGTGTTCTCTTTCAACCAAATCGCACCGGCCAGCGCTGAGGGATATGAGGGTAAAGTGGAACTCACACTTGCGTGGGAAAAGGCCGATGGAACCGTCATAAATTCAAAAAAAGAGATCACTATCAAGCGCAACGTTATGACGAAAGTCGCCATCGACGTGAAAGGGCCAGACCCCACGTCCATCGATATCGACGAGGAGGGGGGCCAGATGGGCAACGAGACTGTGGAATGGCATGTGGAATAATTCTAAAATTTAAGCTTCCTTTCCTTATATCGTACTGAATCATGAACCGATTATCAATTAAATTCGTTATCTTTGCAGAAATAAACAAGTAACGAACACATGGATGAAGATTTCGATATAAGGGAAGAAAGGCTCTCTTCGGCCGAGAAGGAGTTTGAAAACGCTTTGCGCCCACCCAAATTCGATGATTTCAGCGGACAAAATAACGTTGTCGAGAACTTGCGGGTCTTTGTTGAGGCGGCCAAATACCGTGGTGAGCCACTCGACCACACCTTGTTGCATGGCCCTCCCGGACTGGGAAAGACCACGTTGAGCAACATCATTGCCAACGAATTGGGGGTAGGGTTTAAGATTACTTCAGGACCTGTACTCGATAAACCCGGCGATCTGGCGGGCATTCTCACATCACTCGAACCCAATGACGTGCTCTTTATCGACGAAATCCACCGCCTGTCACCCGTCGTTGAGGAGTATCTCTACTCGGCTATGGAGGATTACCGCATCGATATCATGATAGACAAGGGTCCTTCGGCACGCTCCATTCAGATAGACCTTAATCCTTTCACGCTCGTCGCTGCCACAACACGCAGCGGACTCTTGACAGCGCCACTCAGAGCAAGGTTCGGCATCAATCTGCACCTTGAGTATTACGATCCAGAGACTCTCCAGAAAATCATCCGTCGCTCGGCTCGGCTCCTCAATGTGCCAATCAAGGACGATGCCGCCGTTGAAATCGCGCGCCGTTCGCGTGGCACACCGCGTATCTGTAATTCACTCTTGCGTCGCGTTCGTGACTTTGCGCAAGTCAAAGGCAACGGAACCATCGACAATAACATAGCGCAGAGTTCGCTTCAGTCATTGCACATCGACCAGTATGGCCTCGATGAAATTGACAACAAGATACTGCTGACAATCATCGATAAGTTCAGGGGAGGTCCGGTGGGAGTATCGACCATCGCCACAGCCATCGGCGAGGATGCTGGAACACTGGAAGAGGTCTATGAGCCCTTCCTTATCATGGAGGGATTCATCAAGCGCACGTCTCGCGGACGTATGGCAACGCCACTCGCCTATGAGCATTTGGGACGCAATATGCTGGGCTCTGCGGCCGTAGAACCGAACCTTTTTGATTTGTAAACACCATTGACGGGAATGTGGGAAGTGGACATTCTTATCCCCGTTTTCGAACGTTCTTTTTAACGAAACTGGCTTATAGTCAGTACTTTGGCTTTACTTTTCATTGCGCAATTTATGCCATGTAGGTAGCACCATAGACCTAAGACAACAACTTTTCTCACTCATCTTGATATTTTTTTGAACTTTCTTGCCACAAAAGGTCCGCATTTTCCGTCTATATAATTGTAAACGCAATAAAAAACCTTTAACAATAAGACGTATGAAATCAATTATCATCGCCCTTGCGCTCCTCGCAACCAGTTTGACAGGTTGGGCACAAACAATCAATGACGTATTCAAGAAATTCAAAGAGATGGAGAATGTCACTTACGTGAATATACCAAAAACGGTCGTAGGCATGGCATTGAAATCTGCTGACAAAGATACCGTGGCGAAATGGGCCGATAAAATTGACGCCATTCAGATTCTTTCATTGGAAGAGGCCTCAGTAAGCACCAAGCAATTGTTCAATGCCGAAGTCAAAAAGCTGGACACCAGCGGCTATGAGGACATGATTAAGGTCAACTCCGAAGGCGAAAAGGTGAGGATTCTGACCAAAGGGACAGAGAAAATCATCACCAGTTTAATTATCTTTGCCATAGATGAGAATGACTGTGCTCTGGTAAAGATTGACGGGCGCATAGCTCCTGACGAGGTTAATGCCATTGTTGACGACCAAACACGAAACTAATACCTTGCTTATGAGACGGTTATTATTGTCAATAGTTGTTGTTTTCAGTGTCGGTTTTGCAGTCGCAGCCCAGCAATACAGTTGCGATGGTGTGTCAGACCTGTTCAGGGATTTCAAGTATTGTAAGAAAGCAGAGTATGTTCACGTACCAAAATTGCTGCTGAAGGTCGTCTCTGCCGTGGTAAAAGACGATGACCCAGAGGTGAAGAAGGTGCTGAAGGTCATCTCTTCGGTAAGAACTCTCGACTTAGAGGCTTGCTCTCCTGACGTGAAACAACAGTTTTTACAAAGGGTTAAGAAGCTGAAAACGAATGGTTACGAAGAAATCGTGCGCCAAAAGACCAGCGATGAGCACACATTGGTGATGGTTAAGACGAAGAAAGATTATATTCGCCAGCTCGTCGTTGTCAGTTGCGATGGCGAGGACTGCGCATTGGTGCAGATAAAGGGTAAGATTCGCCCCGAAGATGTAGAGGAGATCATCGAAAACAAAAAGAAAATATCTGCCAAAAGATAAACCTGTCCTGTATGGAGGCTTCACAATTCAAATCTCTCTTCTTGCCTTGCCACCACAAACTCTATGCTGTGGCATGGCGTTTGACGGGTAATAGTCAGGCGGCAGAGGATTTAGTGCAGGAGACTTATCTGCGATTGTGGACCAAGCGTCACCAGATTGCAGATATAGAGAATGCCGAAGCCTACAGCATTTCCGTACTTCGGCGCCAGTTTTACGACGTAAAAAGGGCCAATCGCATACAAGAGGCGGCATTGGACATCGGTCAAATGGCAGTCGGAGCATCAACGGAAATCCACCAGCGGTTAGAAGCTGCCGACGAATGCGAGCGCATAAAGCGGATGATCGCCCAACTTCCTGACCCGCAAGGTAGAGTTATGCTGATGCGGGATGTCGAAGACAAGCCCTATAAAGAAATCAGTGCTGTGACGGGACTTACGGAAGTGAACATCCGTTCCATACTAAGCCGTGCACGAAAACGAATCAGAGAACAGATAAAGGAGATGAAACAATGAGAACTACCGATGAAATAAGGGAATTGATTGAACGGTTTTATGATGGAATGACCGATGAAGCCGAGGAAAAATGGCTGAAAACGTATTTCAGCAGTGGAGAGGTTGCCGAGGAATTGAAGTCGGAAAAGACCATGTTTCTTGCCTTGCAACAGGTTGACGTCTCAGCTCCGGCGCAACTGGAAAAACGCATTGAAAGACAAATCAACCAATGGAATATGGTTGATATGTCAGCCCGACGAACCGCTACCCGCCTCAATCTGCGTTGGATAGTGGGCATAGCGGCCAGCCTGATTCTACTTTTCAGCGTTGGAATTTTCATCTATCATCAGGAAAAAGAAGCCCAGTTGACCCACATCGAGCCAACCGACACCTACGATAACCCGGAGGATGCCTATGCCGAAGCTAACCGAGCATTGTTGAAATTCTCGAAAAGCTTGAACAAAGGCTTAGAGAAAGTAGAAGATGTAACGAACAAACAAATAGATTAATGACATGAAAAGAATATTGCTTTTGCTCTTACTCAGCACCATCAGTAGCCTGACGTTTGCTCAAAAGGCGCTATTCGATAAGTATGAAGATGTTAATGGTGTCACGACCGTTTATATTTCAAAGGCCATGCTACGCATGATGAGGAACTTGCCGACAGGTAATCGTGATATTTCGAAGATATCTGGCAAACTCGACCGTCTGCAGATTCTCGATTGTGAACGACCTTCGCTGATTCCAGGCATTAGGAAAACTGCCATTAGCTATTTCAATCGAATGAAATACGAGGTAGTGATGCAAGTGAGGGAAGGCGGCGAAAACGTTATTATCTACGAGAAACGATATAGGAATGGTAAGAATGAGTTTGTGCTATTGAGTACGGAAAAGGACGAGTTGAGCATCATCAACGTCTTCGGAAATGTATCTTTGAAGGATATTCAGTCCATTGCCGGAGGCAAATAATCAGCAAACATAATTTGGTAATATAGCAGAAATAGCTTACTTTTGCAGGGAGTTCACTTTCGTGTGCTCCCTTTTATATTTAAATGAAGCAATGATAACAGGTTTATTTGTAGGCAGTTTCGACCCATTCACCATCGGACACGATTCGATAGTGCGCCGAGCTTTACCCCTTTTCGATAGAATCGTCATCGGGATAGGCATCAATGAGCGAAAACAGTATATGCGCCCGGTTGATGAACGCATAGCCGGCATTCGGGAACTGTATGCCAATGAGCCGAAAATCGAGGTGAAAGCCTACAGCGATCTTGTGGTTGACTTCGCCCGACGCGAGCAAGCGCAGTGTCTTATTAAAGGTGTGCGCAGCGTGAAGGACTTCGAGTACGAGCGTGAACAGGCCGATATCAACCGAGAATTGAGCGGATTGGAGACCCTTTTGCTATTTGCCGAACCGCAGTATGAGAGCGTCAGTTCGAGCATGGTTCGCGAGCTCATCCATTTCGGTTGCGATGTGAGTCGTTTTCTGCCGGGAACGGATGGGGTAAACCGGTCTGAGGCGCCTCGTGAGGGGAACAAAAACAAATGAGAATATGATTACCTATAACGCAGAGGATGTAAAACTTCCCAAAATCAGAAAGCGTGACACGACGAGTTGGATCAAAGCTGTCGCAGCCATGCACGACCGTAAGGTGGGTGAAATCGGATATATGTTTGTCAGCGATGAGAAGATACTTGAGGTGAACAACCAGTACCTTGGTCATGACTACTATACGGACATCATCACGTTCGATTACTGCGAGGGAGATATTCTCAACGGCGACATTGTGATCTCGCTTGATACGGTGCGCACCAATGCTGAAAAATTCGGCAAGACCTATGAGGATGAACTCAATCGGGTCATCATCCACGGTGTGCTTCATCTCTGTGGAATCAACGACAAGGGCCCTGGTGAGCGAGAAATCATGGAGGATAACGAAAACAAGGCGCTGGCATTATTGGAAAAGTAGGCTGTGTCTGCTATCCCGTTTGTTCAAAATCAAGCGAATTCATCGGTCGGATGATGCTATTTCTCACTTTTTTTGACGTACGATGACTACCAAAAGAACGACGCCTGATGAAGTCTTGGGTGAGTGCTCTTAAAGTATTCCAACGGCCAATCGGAAGTGATGAATGTAAAATATTTTCGGCATTGCTTTTGGATACCTCAGCTTTCGAATCACAAAAGATGAGCTTTCGCATTGCAAAAGGTGAGCTATCGCCACGCCATAGCTCACCTTTTATCGATCAAAATCTATTTTATTGAAAATAAGTTACTTATAAAATACAACCCCAATGCTGTTCCTGTAATGATTTTTTACTATTGCGTTGTTTCTTAACTCTCTGTTTCGATGTGCCGAGCCGATAGGGGCTTTGTCGTATGAAACCTCTTTCAGCCAATAAAAAAACGGCCTATTCATGTCGTAGATGAATGGGCCGTTTTGAATTTCCCTTTTATTCCTATCCGTTAGTTGGGCAATGGCTTGCCCACAACTTCGAGTGCTTTCTTCACTATGTCGCTTTCCTCGTTCCAAATTCTGAAATATTCGTTCATGTTCCAAATGTCTCTGGCAACGAGCGATTTGATTTGCAGCTTGATGTATGCGATGGTTCGTTCCCGTTCAGCATCGTCGGTAGGCTCGATCTTCTGTTTCTTTCCTTCGGCCACGATGTTCTGAATGAGATTCTCAGGCACTTCATAGCTCTTCACGAAAGCATCGAAGGCCGTGTATTTCGCTCTAAGGCTCTTGCGGTTGGTGTCAACGTATTTCAAGTAAGCGTCCATGATAATGTTCTTGACAGCTAACTGCCGGTGAAACCTCGTGAATTTCATTGTGTCGAGTGGCACGAAGTAGTCGGGCATTATGCCTCCTCCGCCATATACCAGACGATGCTTGCGCACGGTGTAGTACTTCAGCGAATCGTCGAAGTGGATGCTGTCGGGATTGGTGAGCTCTCCGTGCTTCAGACGTTTCTCAAGGTCCATCGCATAGTCTTCTTGGTCACCTTTTTTGTAAGGTTTCTGAATGCAACGGCCACTTGGTATGTAGTAATGGGCCACTGTGAGTCGAATCATGCTTCCGTCAGGTAGGTTGAAAGGTCGCTGCACGAGTCCTTTTCCAAAGGTACGGCGGCCGATTACTACGGCACGGTCGTTGTCCATCAAAGCTCCTGAGACAATTTCGGCAGCAGAGGCCGACAATTCGTTAACGAGGACATATACGCTGATGTTCTGCAGTTTGCCGTTGCCTCTGGCCTTGAATTCCTGACGTGCCACTCGGCGTCCCTCCGTATAGACAATCATGTCGTTATCGCGCAGGAACTCGTTGGCAATCTGAACGGCTGACTGTAGGTATCCTCCGCCATTATCTTGCAAATCAAGGATGAGGTTGGTCATTCCCTTTTGTTTCAGCGAGTCAACGGCGCTTATGAACTCGTCGTAGGTTTTTGCTCCGAAGCTCTCCAGTCTGATATAGCCTATTCCTGGACGAATCATGTACGAGGCATTCAACGTGTGAATAGGAATCTTGGCACGTGTGACGATGAAGTTGAGCTTGTTTTTGACGCCTCTTCTCACAATGCCTATTTTCACTTTCGTACCTTTCTTGCCCCGAAGCCTTTTCATTATTTCCGTCCTCGCCATCTTCACGCCGGCGATGAGTGTGTCGTCAACCATCACTATGCGGTCGCCGGCAACGATTCCCACTTTCTCTGACGGGCCGTTCACCACTGGCTGTATCACCACCAGTGTGTCGGCAATCATGTTGAATTGGATACCGATGCCCTCAAAGTCACCTTGTAGCGGCTCGTTCATCTCCTTCGTCTCCTTGGCATTGGTGTAAGTGGAGTGGGGGTCAAGCCCTTTGAGCATCCCCTTAATAGCATCCTCAGCCAGTTTGGTCTCATCTACTTTGTCAACGTAGAAGTTTGAGATGGCAATCTCGGCCATCTGCAGCTTGCGGAGGGGTGAATCGCCGCTAAGGTTCAGGCTTATTTGCGCCGACAAAGGTAAGAGGATGAATAAGAAAAGGATGGTGAGTGCTCCCCGGTTGCAGTACTGTGAGGAGATGGGTGCGGATAGAGACTGCACCCTATTTGGATTATTTATAGCATGATTGTTCATTTGAAGTTTTCTCCCTTCAATCTTGTTTTGTGTTATTTATTTAAGTTCAGATGGATGGTTTGGTCAGCATCGGATAATGAATTAAGCTGTTTGGTGTGAAGACACCTTGTTGTAGGTGTTGCGTTGCGCCGTGTATTCGTCATCGAAAGATCAGTTCTCTTGCGCTTCTGCCTCTTCTTCCTCGGCGAGATCCTCCTCAATCACAAGGTTGTCGATGATGAAATTCTGACGTTCCATAGAGTTTTTGCCCATGTAATACTCCAATAGTTTCTGCACTTGGTCGTTTTTGTGAAGCGTTACCTGCTCCAATCGCATGTCAGGGCCGATGAAATGGGCGAATTCGTCGGGTGAAATCTCTCCCAAACCTTTGAATCGGGTGATTTCTGGGTCTGGTCCGAGGTCGCGGATGGCATTCTGGCGCTCCTCCTCGTTGTAGCAATACATTGTGACGAAGTCGCTTTTCTTCTCTCCTTTGGCTCGTCTGGCGTCAATTTCCTCTATAGTTTGTTTGTTCTTTATTTTGGTCCGACGGTTGCGAACACGGAAAAGCGGCGTCTGAAGCACATATACGTGCCCTTTCTTGATAAGCTCAGGGAAGAATTGTAGGAAGAAAGTAATAATCAGAAGGCGAATATGCATGCCGTCAACATCGGCATCTGTAGCAACGATTACCTTATTGTAACGCAGCGTGTCGAGACCATCCTCTATGTCAAGGGCCGCTTGCAGCAGGTTGAATTCTTCGTTTTCATAGACCACTTTCTTTGTAAGCCCGAAGCAGTTGAGGGGCTTTCCACGCAAAGAGAATACGGCCTGGGTGTTCACATTGCGGCTCTTTGTGATGCTTCCGCTGGCCGAATCGCCCTCGGTTATGAAGATACAGCTCTCCTCCTTGCGGTCGCTCTTCGTGTCACTGAAGTGCACACGACAGTCGCGAAGTTTCCTATTATGAAGGTTTGCCTTCTTGGCTCGCTCGCGAGCGAGCTTCGTTACGCCAGCCATCGCTTTGCGTTCGCGCTCAGTCTCCTTGATTTTATTCTCAAGAATGTCAGTAAAGTCCTCCTTATGAATGTGCAGGAAATTGTCAACGTTGGTCTTAATGAAGTCGCCCACGAACTTATTGATGGTCTCTCCGTCAGGTGACATCTGCGTTGAGCCGAGCTTTATCTTTGTCTGCGATTCGAAAACAGGTTCTTCAACGTTTACTGCGATGGCTGCAACCATACCGTTACGAATGTCTCCGTACTCGTATTTTCCAAAGTAATCTTTGATAGTTCTCGCAATATGCTCCTTGAACGCCGACTGATGCGTACCGCCCTGCGTCGTGTGCTGACCGTTTACGAACGAATAGTATTCCTCTCCATACTGGTTTGTATGCGTAAACGCTATTTCTATGTCATCGCCCTTCATGTGAACGATGGGATATAGCGGATCGATCGTCATGTTATCGGTGAGCAAATCCTTGAGCCCATGGCGACTGACAATGCGCCGACCATTGTACATAATGGTCAGTCCGGTGTTCAGATAGGTGTAGTTTCGGAGCATGGTTTCCACGATATCATCATGGAAACTATAGTTTTTAAACAGTGTTGCGTCAGGTTCGAAGAAAATATATGTGCCGTTTTCGTCCTTCGATTTTTGTGTATTGTCGCTTTTCAGCTCTCCTTTCTCGAATGTCAGCTCACGTACCTTACCGTCGCGGAAGCTCTTTACCTCGAAGTTTGCGCTGAGTGCGTTGACGGCTTTCACACCAACGCCATTGAGACCGACGCTCTTTTTGAACGCCTTTGAATCGTATTTACCACCCGTATTCAGAACCGACACAGCCTCAACGAGCTTCCCTTGGGGTATGCCTCGTCCATAGTCGCGTACCGATACTCGCAAGTTGTCCTCGACATCGATTTCTATTCTCGTGCCGGCATTCATCTTAAACTCGTCGATGGAGTTGTCAAGAACTTCTTTCAGCAGCACGTATATACCATCTTCGGGCAGATTTCCGTCGCCCAAGCGTCCGATATACATGCCGGGACGTGTGCGTACGTGTTCCATATCCGATAGATGACGGATATTTTCGTCGGTGTATGATACTGGGTTGTTGTCCATAAATATTAAAAAACTCTCCGCTTGTCCTATTTCAGCCAACCAGAGATGGTCAAACCAATGTATGTTTGTAATGCGATTAGGCCAGTCCTACGATGTGGAAACAGGCTATTTGCAGGTTGGTGTCCAATCAATCGGCTTGCCCGTTCTCCTCTTTTGCTGGAGAAGGGTGGGCGAAAATGTCTTTCTTATAACATCTACGTCTCTTGTGATTGACCGTATCGAACATCGCCCACTGACTTTGCACACCGGCATTGCTCTCCATCTCAACCTGGCTCTCGCCCCATTTGAAGCCTCGTTCCACATAGCGCGGGATGAGATCGTTGAAGAGAAGCGCATTCGCACCTTTTGAGCGGTATTCTGGAAGGAAACCCAACAGTAGCAGGTCAACACCATCGGTCTTGCTATACTTGATGGCTCTCAGTATGTGCCACCATCCAAAAGGCAGCAATCTGCCACGACGGCACTTCTGCAATGCACGGCTGAGTGAGGGAATGGTGATACCCATGCCCGCGATGGCATTGTCTTTGTTTCCATCAACTATGACAGTAATCAGGTCGAGATCAGCAAACGGGAAGTACATATTGATGTATTGGTCGATCTGGCGGTCGGATAGTTCGGAGAAACCATAGATATCCTTGTATGTATCGTTAATCAGCTTGAATATCTTATTACCGTATCCACCTTCGAAGATCTCTTTTTTCGTGAGTTTCTTTACGTGAAGGTTGTATCGTTTCTCAATCATCTCCGACAGTTTCGAAAGTTTCTCTGGCACCTTGTCAGGAACATTGATGAGATACTCCAGATAATCGTTATCCTTTTCCCATCCTCCGAGTTCTTCCATGTGCTTGGGGTAGTACTCATAGTTATAGATGGTGGCCATCGTGCTAAGTTTGTCGAAACCCCATGTCAGCATTCCTTCGGGGTCCATGTCAGTGAATCCCAGCGGGCCTACTACCGCTTCCATTCCTCTTTCTCTGCCAAAGTCTTCCACTGCCTTAAGTAAGGCAGCCGAAACCTCAATATTGTCAACGAAGTCAATCCATCCGAATCGGACATCCTTTCGTTTCCATCTTTCGTTGGCTTTGTGGTTGATGATGGCTGCAACGCGACCTACGACATTCCCATTCACGTAGGCAAGGAAATAGTCAGCCTCACAGAAATCGAAAGCTGCATTCTTGTCTTTAGACAAAGTGTTCAGATCGTCGCTAAATAGATTGGGAACATCATATTCGTTACCTTCGTAAAGGTCGTAATGAAACTCAATGAAAGCCTTTAGGTCTTTCTTGGTCTCGACTTTCTTAATCTGCACAGAAGACATTTCCGTATAATGTTTTTATCATTAAGGCTACAAAGGTACTAATTTTGGGTGGCAAAACCAAATTTAACACTTTCTTTTGTTGATAATTAATATTTCATCTCCTATTGGTCTTTTTGCAAATCAGCAACAGATGGTTGTTTTTCGCATCGCTGGTGGCGAAGATATAGTTTTCGCCGCCTTCCTTAACCTTCAGTTTTTTGCGCAGTTCGGCAACGCTGATGGGAAAGTTACGGGTGGTGATGTTGGCTGCATCGACACCCTTTAGGTTCTTTTTCAACTCTTTTTTATTGAGAGATGAGATGCACTCTATTTTGAAACTTCTACCTGGAAAATCATCGATTTCATCGGCGGAAATGAATAAATGAGAATTGTGACTAAGGAATCCTGCGCCATATTTGACCGACAGTTTCTCGAAACATCCGGCTTTCATAATCGCTGCATTGGGTTCATAAAGAAAATCGCCGATATTAAATTCCTGTTGGAGACCAGTCTCTTGATTTCCGGCATCGTTTTTTAGCTCCACTGTGAACGTTTCATCATCATTGACACAATAGAGTCTCAGTGGATCTTGTCTTTTCCCCATGACGAAGAGCAGCTCCTTGCATTCGTTTCTGACGGCGACGATGTGTATTTCCCTGACGATATCGGCACTTTCATTGATTTCTTCGAGTGCCTTGTGCCAGTCGAGCATTGGCGACAGTTTGGCAATGGCATATTTGCTTTTCTCTACCAACTCGTCTTTGATCTCCAATAGATTGGGCGTACAGTCGTCTATGGCCACCGTTTTTGCGCCATTATTGTCTCTCCGCGCTGGATCGAGGTAGATGATGGTCGAGAACTCAAGCTCGTGCAGGAAGTTTGTGCCGTCACCATCGATGATTTCGGCCTGTTTCAGGTCCAGAAGTCTGAAATTATTCCTTGCTATCTGGCAAAGATGAGGCTGCTGTTCGACATAGGTGGCCCGCAATCCTCTTGCCATGAACGAGAAATCTACCCCCAGTCCGCCAGTAAGGTCGGTGAGAACAGGTCGGCAGTCTGTGCCTTCATTCCTGTTCTGGCTTTCCGTTGTTTGGGAGTGCCCGCAAGCTACAGGTTGAATGCCAATTAGACGGCTTACCAAGCTGGCTTTGTAACGTGCTGTTTGTTCCGATGAACACTGTTCTAAAGACAGGTGTGGCGGATAGATGATGTCGTCGATTGCCGCCCACGTCGGCAATTTCTTGCGTGCTGTTTGCCACCCCTCTATCTGATTGATGACGAAAGGCATGTCGAAATCGGGATAGCGTGCTGCCTGCAGCGCAAGCTCCGTTGGAGATTCGTTGCGATGTGTGAGTATGAAGCGTTTCTCTTGGGCATTTTTCCCTTTGTCGGTTGCTGATGAAATGTCGTTGTCGAGTTGATTGCCCGTCGTTTTTTTGTTCATGATTGTCAGTTGATTTCGTGTGTGATTCTCACTATCGCCTTGCAATTCAAGTCCCTGTTGGTAGTCGATAAACCACTTGTCTTGAAGCCGTAATCCGTTTTTCCCTTGTTTTCAGACAGCCTTCTGTCAGTCATCATCTCACGGCTTTGAGATTTCTCCTTGCCCATGCCCTTGTGCAAAGGTTGAAATGCCACCATTCGGTACGCAAGGGTGTGAAGCCCGCCGACTCCATGACTGTGCGCAGCAGTTTCCGATTGGCAAGGGCCTCCTTGGTGAGCAGTCCCTTTGCGAGCAACGACGCTTCTTGGTCGATGTGGCTCCTGTGTCCCATGTGGTCCACCTTTGCCCCCATCGGGAGTGTGTCGATGCGGCATTTCTGCGCGCCGTCTCTCCATGTGGTATCGTCCCACGAGTTCTTGCAGATGCTGATGTCAACCGCCATTCCGTAATTGTGCATACCACCGCCGTTGGCCGGATTGCTCACGTAGAAGCTGTGATTGGTGCGCTTCACTTCGTCCCACATCGTTTGCTGAACGCTCATCGGGCGTGTGGCGTCAAAGATGACGAGGCTGAGGTCGGGACGCCTGCGCTTCAACTCCTTCTGTGCTCTCTTCAGGGCCTTGGCACAATTGGGAAGCAAGTATGCCTCACGCAGATCTTTGTAGAGAACCTTGTGGCAAAAGTTGTCGGTTCGTGCATACATCAAAGCTGTTTTGATAGTGGGGTCGATGTCTTTGATGTTCACCAATCCCTGCTTGGCCATCCGCTGGGCCGTTGCAGATGGAGATGAGGCTTTCTTAACAGTGAAAACTCTCGATGGAACCGTGCTTTTTGCACGGTTGACGGTTTGTTTTGCAGTCTGGCCATTCACTGTTGAGAATGAAAGCATGAATGCCAGCGCCAACATTGTTTTGTTCTTCATTGTCTGTGTTGTTTGCTATGGCTTTTCCGTGTTGAGCGACATCCGGGCCATCGTTGCTGCAAAGATACAGAAAAATACGCTTTTTATTTCATGGACTGGTGGAAATGTAATAAAAAAATGAGAGTCGGCGACATGGGTTTTGTCAACTTTTATTACCAAAAAACGTACTTGTGAAATTTGCAAACCAGAGAAATAAGTTGTGCAGATTGCGCTTTCAACTCCCTTGTACTGTTGTTTCTACTCACTGAATACGATCTTTTCACACCGATAGCTGGACCTTTCGCTCTGTGAAAGCTAAGCCTTCGCTGTGCAAGAACTGACGTTCCGCCTTGTGAGAGGTCAGCTATTGCGAGCAAAATCTCGGCTCAATTTATCCTTTTTGCCTGATGTTTATAGGCTTGTTTTTTGTATCTTGTTAGAAATCAGTTTGTTAATAGACTGTTGTAAAATGACGTTATTTACGGCCGAAAGTCCGTATGGCTGAAAAAATGCCTGTATTTCAGACCTGTTTGTAAAGAAAAATCGCTGTCAAACCTTGTCGGTATAACAGCGATTCGCTCTATTTCGTAATAACTTCGCTCACCAGTCCGTTAGAAACTTCTCAGCCATGCCTTGAGATCCATCATCATCTCTTCATGATAGCGGAAGCCAATCTTGCTTCCCCAGCCATGTCCGCCTCCCGGATAGACATGGAGCGATGCACGCACATCGTTGCGATAAAGCTCGGTGTAGTAGTTGACGCCGTTAGCAGGCGGAACAGTATCGTCGTCGTCGCTCAAGGCAATGAATGCGCGTGGTGTGGCACGGCTGACATTCAGGTCGGCACTGTACTTGCGTTGTTCGTGCTTGCTGGGTCTTTTGCCGAGGAAATTTTTGTAGCTTCCAGCGTGCCCATAGCCCTCTGTCATGGAAATGACAGGATAGAACAATATCTGGAAATTGGGTTTTGCCTCTCCTCTGCTGAGCGTTGCCACGGTAGCGGCAAGATGACCTCCGGCAGAGAATCCCATGATTCCGACATCGTTACGGTTGATTTTCCATGAGGCAGCGTTCAATCGTGCCAGTTTCATGGCCTGTTCAGCGTCTGCCACAGGCACTTCGGGTGTGCCGTGGGGCATCCGGTACTTCAGCACGATGGCTACAATGCCCTGATTCTGGAAAAATTCGCCCCAGCTGTATCCCTCTTGGTCCATCGATAGAGTCTCGTATCCTCCTCCGGGGCAAATGACTATTGCGCGTCCGGTAGCCTCTCGGTCAATAGGCAGATACACACGCACCTTGGCGGTGTCGCTTCGGTCACCATTGTTGTAAGGAACCCTGCCATTATAGAGGTTCACATCGAAGGTTCTCTGGGCCGTAGCTGCCATCGATATGACAAAAAGGCCCGATATAACAAAGAGTTTTCTGAAATTCATTATCATGATTTAATATTATGTTTTTGTTTTTTCAACTAAGTAACTGCTATTGAAGATATGCTGCCACATGAAAAACGATCACCAGCTATTCTGCCTTATTCAAGGTTGAAAAAGCCGTGAATAGCTGGTGATATTGTACAAAGTTAGTAAAAAAAGCAAAAATAAGGTTTGGTGTTTAGAGTTTTTAGTATATTTGCAAGTATGTTAATGCAAAAGCAACCATACCTAAACGAATTTTAATAATTCGCAAGGTTATGTTAACAACTCCTCCCAGTAGAGGTTAATGCGTGTGTTCAGCCCTATAATGCGGCACAGGAGTATGTTGCTTTTCCGAAGAAACCGACAATCAGAAAACAATTAAGGTATATGCACGTATTAGAAAAATTCAGGTACTGTCCCGTTTGCGGCAGCAAGCATTTTGAACCGCAGGACGAGAAAAGCAAGAAATGTGAGAATTGCGGATTTGAATACTATCTCAATCCGAGTGCGTCCGTGGCTGCGTTCATCCTCAACGATGAGGGCGAACTGCTGACCGTTCGCCGAAAGCATTCGCCTGGCAAGGGAATGCTCGACTTGCCCGGAGGTTTTGCCGATATTGGGGAGACCATCCACGAGGCATTGGTCCGTGAGGTGAAGGAGGAGACGAACTTGGAAATTTCGAATGCCATCTATTTCGGAACCGTTCCCAACAAATACACCTACAGTAGTTTTGATGTCCCCACGCTCGACACATTCTTCGTGTGCGAGGTTACCGATGCCGGGGCGCTCAAAGCCAGTGACGACGCTACCGAGGCTTTGTGGCTGAAACTGCAAGATGTGCATACCGAGGAATTTGGGTTGCGTTCCATCCGCTGGGCACTGAATGAATTTTTGGAAGAGCGTAGATAGCGGCTCACCGTAACTGGGATAGCAGAGGGGAAACATTCCAGTAGGTCTGCCCGAAAGTCTGATGGCAAATGTCGGAAGACGATGCTGACGATTCTACCCTACGATGTTTCTCCATAGCATCGTGGTGCCGACAGAATCGGATATTTCCCTTGCATGATAATTCTCTTATAAAATGCAATGCCATTACGCATTGCTGCGATTGTTTTTAAGACTGTTAACGAATTAATGGCTTGTTTTTAGATATTTTTACTCTTAGGAGATTAAAGCAAAAAAAAATACAATAATTTACATTATATAAGGTGTAAGCAAAAAGATTGATTACTTTTGCGCCCTTGAAAAATGTACAATGCTGATATGCAAGAAAATCTAGTTATAGTAGAGAGCCCGGCAAAGGCAAAGACAATAGAGAAGTTTCTGGGTGACGATTTTAAAGTGATGTCTTCTTACGGTCATATCCGAGACTTGAAAAAGAAGGAACTGAGTATCGATTTGGACACATTGGAGCCAGATTACGAGATTCCTGATGAGAAGAAAAAGATTGTTGGTGAGCTGAAAAAGAATGCAAAGGCAGCCAAAAAGGTCTGGCTGGCATCCGATGAGGACCGCGAGGGAGAGGCCATTAGCTGGCATCTTTGCGAGGTTTTGGGTCTCGATGAGGAGAAAACCAGTCGCATAGTGTTCCACGAAATCACAAAGCCCGCCATTCTTGCAGCAATAGAAAATCCGAGACGGCTTGACATGAATCTGGTCAATGCACAGCAGGCAAGGCGGGTGCTCGACCGTTTGGTGGGTTTCCGCTTGTCGCCAGTATTGTGGCGCAAGGTGAAACCGGCATTGAGTGCTGGTCGCGTGCAGAGCGTCGCTGTGCGGCTGATTGTCGAACGTGAGCGGGAAATTCAGAATTTCACATCAGAACCATATTATCGCGTAAATGCCATCTTCGCAGTGACGAGCGACGACGGATCGAAAAACGAGGTTAAGGCCGAGTTGAACAAGCGTTTCAAGACGCATGATGAGGCACTGGCGTTCATGGAGCAGTGCAAGACATCCAAATTCGTAGTGTCGGCCATTACTAAGAAACCTTTGAAGCGCACACCGGCGCCTCCTTTCACGACATCCACTTTGCAACAGGAGGCAGCACGTAAGCTGGGATTCACCGTCAGCCAGACTATGATGGTCGCACAGCGACTTTACGAGGCCGGACGGATTACCTATATGCGTACCGACAGTGTCAACCTGTCTTCGTTGGCTGTAAATACTGCGAAAGAGGAGATAGCAAACTTGTACGGAAGCGAGTATGGCAAGGTTCGGAAGTTCCATACTAACAGCAAGGGAGCGCAGGAAGCGCACGAGGCCATTCGGCCAACCTACATGAATACTCCCAATATTGAAGGAACAAGTCAGGAGAAACGTCTCTACGACCTGATTTGGAAGCGCACCATTGCTTCGCAAATGGCAGATGCCAAGATAGACAAGACCACCGTAAACATCAGCATTGTAGGCGAAGAAGATGGCGATGCAGGCAATCTTCAGTTTGTGGCTACGGGTGAAGTGATAGCCTTCGACGGATTCTTGAAGGTGTATCGCGAATCGACCGAAGATGAGAATGAGCCCGAAGAACTCTCACACGCATTGCCGGTGATGAGGAAAGGTGATGAAATGGAACGTCGTGAAATTATCTCCACTGAGCGATATCCTTTGGGACCAAGTCGATATACTGAAGCAAGCTTAGTACATAAACTTGAGGAATTGGGAATCGGACGCCCATCAACCTACGCTCCGACGATTTCGACCATCCAACAGCGAGAGTATGTTCAAAAAGGCGACAAGAAAGGCGACGAACGAAAATACGTTGTTGACACATTGCAAGGCCTGAAGATTAGCTCCAAGACAAAGAAAGAAATGGTTGGAGCGGATAAGGGTAAACTAATTCCAACCGATATCGGAATTGTGGTCAACGACTTCCTCATGGAGAATTTCCCAGAAGTGATGGACTACAACTTCACAGCTAAGGTGGAGCAAGAGTTCGATAAGATATCGGAGGGCAAGGCAGCATGGAACGCAGAAATGAAGAAGTTCTACAAGAGCTTCGAACCTGAGGTTGAGGCTGTGATGAATGCACGATCAAAACGCAAGGCTGGCGAACGGAAACTTGGTACCGACCCTAAGACAGGCAAACCAGTGTTCGTGAAAATCGGAAGGTTCGGCCCTGTGGTGCAGATTGGTACGGCCGATGACGATGAAAAGCCACATTTCGCACAGCTACCGGCTGACAAAAGCATGGGGAGTATTACGTTGGACGAGGCTCTGGAGTTATTCAAACTACCACGGACAGTAGGTAAATTCGAGGGCTCTGATGTGGTAATCGGTACTGGACGCTTTGGACCTTACGTTATGCACATGCGGAAATACGTCTCATTGCCGAAGGAAGAGAATCCCATGACGGTCACTTTGGAAACGGCCATTGAGCTGATTGAGAAAAAAAGACAGCAAGACGCACAACGACACTTAAAGTCTTTCGCCGAGGACGACAAGATGGAGGTGATGAATGGTCGCTATGGTCCTTACATCGCTTACGATGGGAAAAACTATCGCATGCCAAAAGCAATGCACGACAAGGCTGCTGAGCTCACATATGCTGAGTGTCAGGAAATCGTCAAGAACGCACCAGAGCCGAAATCTCGGCGAGGAAGAAAGAAATAGATGCCTCTTGTTTCCCTCTTCAGGGAGCAAGGCTGAAATGATTAGTGATGGCGGACAACGGCAAGGATAGGTTCAACCGAATCATACTTCTGGGTTACATGGGCGCAGGTAAGACAACGATTGGCAAATTGTTGGCAAAGGAGCTCGATATGCCGTTCTATGACTTGGATTGGTACATCGAAAACCGCCTGCGAAAGACCATTCAGCAAATCTTTGATGAGCGTGGCGAGGATGGTTTCCGAAGGGTGGAGTACAATATGCTCCACGAAGTAGCCGAATTTGAGAATGTTATTATCTCCTGTGGCGGAGGTACACCTTGTTTTTTCGACAACATGGAGTATATGAACGGTCAGGGAGAGACCATATTCTTGCAAGCTGAGCCAGAAGTATTGTTCAGGCATCTGAAGATGAGAAAGGTGGCTCGCCCGCTGTTGGTAGGCAAAAGCGAGGACGAGGTCATGGCTTTCATCAAGGAACAGTTAAGCAAACGAAATCCGTTCTACACCAAAGCCAAGCACACGCTTGATGTTTCACTACTGGACACCTACGATAAAATAGCGGGAACGGTCACGCAAGTCAGGAAACTGGTTGCGCTTTAGCTTCGGAGAAGTACGAATTTATCGGTGCAAGTACCGATGAAACCGATGAAAATAGATTGAAATCTATATAGTATTAATTATTTTTTTGTGAGTCAGAGACATTTGTCTGGTCGTAATTACCATGCGAATATCTCTCCTTGAACAGAACTATTGGGCAATGAAAAAGTGGACAATTGACGACGCGAAGGAACTCTACAACATCAATGGGTGGGGTACTTCCTACTTTGGCATCAACGAAAACGGCGATGTCTATGTGACTCCTTGTAAGGACAACGTGCAGGTTGACCTGCGGGATATCATGGACGAGTTGATGTTACGTGACGTGACGCCCCCCGTTTTATTACGTTTCCCTGATATTTTGGACAACCGTATCGAGAAAACATCTTCTTGTTTTGAAGTGGCGAAGAAGGAATACGGCTTCAAAGGCGAAAACTTCATCATCTATCCGATCAAGGTCAATCAGATGCAACCAGTGGTAGAGGAGATTATCTCCCACGGACGGAAATTCAATCTTGGATTGGAAGCCGGCTCAAAGCCCGAACTCCATGCCGTCATTGCTGTACAATGCCAGAGCGATTCGCCCATTATCTGCAATGGTTACAAAGACCAGAGCTACATTGAGTTGGCCATGTTGGCCCAAAAGATGGGCAAACGCATTTTTATCGTTGTGGAAAAGCTCAACGAAATTGACATAATAGCGAAGGTAGCTAAGAAGTTGAACGTGAAACCCAATATAGGCATCCGCATCAAGTTAGCTTCCACTGGTTCTGGCAAATGGTCTGAAAGTGGCGGCGATGCCTCTAAGTTCGGATTGACGGCCTCCGAACTGCTCCAAGCTTTGGAAATGCTCGACAATAAGGGCCTCCACGACTGCCTTCGGCTGATACACTTCCACATTGGCTCACAGATTACGAAGATTCGCCGCATCCAAACAGCGTTGACCGAGGCCGCCCAGTACTACGTTAACCTGCGAAAGATGGGCTACAACGTAGATTTCGTGGATTGCGGCGGCGGTTTGGGCGTGGATTACGACGGCACTCGCTCGTCGAACAGTGAGAGTTCGGTCAACTACACTATCCAAGAATACGTCAACGACTGTGTCTATACTTTTGTTGACGCATCCAACAAGAGCGAGATTCCACATCCGAACATCATTACCGAAAGCGGACGGAGCTTGGCTGCTCACCATTCAATTCTGGTGATAGACGTGTTGGAAACAGCATCGCTACCGGAAATGCCTGAGGAGTTCGAGGCCAGTGAGACGGATCATCAGTTGGTGCGTGAACTCTACAACATCTGGGACAACATTGACTCACGCAATATGCTGGAGGACTGGCACGATGCCGAGCAGATACGCGAGGAGTCGCTTGAGCTTTTCTCCCATGGCATGGTTGATTTAAAGACACGTGCGGCAATCGAGGCTATGTATTGGAGCGTCTGTCATGAGATAAACACGCTGGCGAAAGGCATGAAACACGCCCCCGACGAATTGCGAAACCTCGATAAACTGTTGGCCGACAAGTATTTTTGCAACTTCTCGCTCTTCCAGTCGTTGCCCGATAGCTGGGCCATCGACCAGCTTTTCCCTGTCATGCCTATCCAACGGCTCAACGAGCGCCCGACACGAAAGGCCACACTGCAAGACATCACTTGTGACAGCGACGGCAAGATGGACAACTTCGTGACCGAAGGCCGCACGGGACACGTGCTGCCCGTGCATCCGCTCCGACGCAACGAGCCCTATTACCTCGGTGTTTTCCTTGTCGGAGCTTATCAGGAGATTCTTGGCGACCTGCACAACCTGTTTGGCGACACCAATGCCGTCCATCTGTCGGTGAAGGACGGGACTTACCATATTGACCAAATTATCGACGGTGAGACAGTCGAGGAAGTGCTTGAGTACGTACAATACAACCCCAAGAAACTGGTGCGCCAACTCGAAATATGGGTGACTAAGAGCGTCAAGCAAGGAAAAATATCGCTGGAGGAAGGTAAAGAGTTCCTCAGCAACTACCGAAGTGGCCTTTATGGTTATACCTATTTAGAATAATAAATTTGAGAGAACTGGTTGTTGGCACTTTGTTTGAGGCGCCAACAACCGCAATCAGAAAAGCACAGGAAAGCAATCGAATGTTAAATTTTGAAAAAACGGCACCAGATCCTGTAACTTATCCCCACACTTAATCGTCATTCAATCAGACGAGGATGAAGAAAATCAGTTTTCGTAATGATGTTCTGCCTTTGAAGAACGAAATCTTCAGGCTTGCCCTCCGCATAACGCTCAACAGAGCAGAGGCCGAGGACATCGTGCAAGATACGCTAATCAAGGTTTGGGACAAACGATACGAATGGGATTCGATAGACTCCATCGAGGCTTTTAGCCTGAGAATCTGCCGAAATCTCGCATTGGACAGACTGAAGAAGAAGGACAACAACAACGACTCGTTTGAAGATAAGAACGTTGCTGAACCGCCATCTGCGCACAATCCTCAAGAGTTGATGATTCAACAGGACAGGGTAAGACTTGTAAGAGAGATAGTCAACTCGCTCCCAGAGAAACAAAGGAGCTGCATGCAGCTGCGCGATTTTGAGGGGAAACAATACAAGGAAATAGCCGATATATTGGGAATCACGGAAGAACAGGTAAAGGTTAACATCTTCCGAGCCCGACAAACGGTGAAACTCAGGTATCAGAAAATTGAAGAATATGGATTATAAGTACATCGAACAGTTAATGGAGCGCTACTGGCGCTGCGAGACCTCTCTCCAAGAGGAGGAGATTCTGCGCACGTTCTTCTCACAGGAGAATGTACCAGCTGAGTTGTTGTCTTACAAAGACTTGTTCATCTACGAACAAGAACAAAAGACAGCCGATGTGTTGGATGGCAACTTTGACCAAAAGATTTTGGGAATGATCGAGGAGGACGAACCAGTGAAGGCCCATACCATCACAATGCAACAGCGTTTGATGCCATTGTTCAAGGCAGCGGCCATCGTTGCGATTGTTCTTACGCTCAGCAATGCCGTACAAAACGCACTGAACCAAAAGGCAGAGGTGCCGCATCAGACGGAGATGGCCAACATCAACAAGCCTCAGGAGGGCCCGTCGGTTGCAAAGGCTGACTCAACTCAGACTGATTCGCTGCAAAAGACCGATTCGCAGCAGCATGAAGAGGTTATTATCAAATAAGAAAATTTCTATGCTTTCTCTATAAAATAATCAAGTTTAGTAAAACAAATGAAACTGTGAAGTTTCAAATTTCTCAAATTTTATCACATACTAATGTAGAATGAGACCAATATCCAGAAACGGATATTGGTCTTTTCTATTTGCACTGGGTACGAGCCGCGTTCTCGGCTGTAAGCCCTTATTGGTTGACGAGGGCGGAATTTAAGGTGTTGGGCAAGTATTTTTGACAGCTATATCAACCTGACAAGGAGAATCTCAGCAGCTTTTGCTCGGTGTTGGGCAAGTATTTTTGACAGCCATATCAACCATTTCTCTGTGTAAATGAAGGACGATTGATGATATTTTATTAACTTTGCAGCTGCAATGAATGCCAGAAGGCAGCGTTATAATGCGTTGTGGCACTATCGTCCATTGGATTCGTGGCATTATGAAGGAAAGACCGCACGGCAAGGAATCATCACTGTGGAATGCGTGGTAAACAATCAGACCACCGAAACGAGGGGCCACGGTATATAGTAATACGAAACAACAGAAAACCATTAAGATTAATTTCAAAAAAATGAGAACTTACAGAATGCTATTGACAACGGTCAGTTTGCTGTTGCTCAGCACATTGTCTGCCAAGGCGCAGACAGAAGAAGCGAGAGACAAGAGTGTTTATGTCGAAATCTTGGGGGCGTCAAACGGAATCGGCATTAATTACGACGCACGCTTCAAGCATGAGTCGCCGTGGGGTTACCGTGTGGGTGTGGGTTTTGGCTATGCGCAGTCATCGTGGTTTTTTTCGTTAAACCAATCAACACGTGTTTACAGCGCCCCCATTGAGGTAAATTACCTGGCAGGCAAAAAACGGAGTAAGTTTGAAGTGGGGTTGGGTGTCAATCTCGGACTCTACAACGACCATTATTCAGTGAATGTCTATGAACCCATGCCTCAAGCCCAGTCAGCTTACACCATTAAAAAGAAGAGCTACACGGAAAACAATTTCGATGCCTTCGCTTTTGCCAATGTCGGCTATCGGCACGTGTCGCGGAAGGGATTCCAATTCCGTGTGGGGGTCACTTCTGGATTGGTGCTGACCAAGAACAGGAACACCAGTAGGGAATTCCTCATAGCACCTTACATCAGTTTCGGCAAGGCTTTTTAGACGAACCGTGATTGTCGGATACGTTTCCGTTGTCAAATAATTTCACAATCACATTGCGATAGCTTAGCGCTCCACGCTCGAAAGCTAAGCGATGAGACAACAAAAGGTCAGCTTTCGGAGAGTGAAAGCTGACCTTTTGTTTTATAAATTCTATTTTCTTGAGAATCAGTGGGTTGTCAGTTTTGTCCGCAAACCTTACCCTGTCAATATTTTTCGCAGTCGTTCGTAGTGGCGATTAGAGCAGTGCCTTTATCTCTGCGTCGAGGTTCTTTATCTGCGCTGGGTTCTTTACGACGTTGTTGCCTCGGTCGATGAGATAAATAATCGGAGTGGCGGTTGCGGCATTGGTGTAGGCCTGACTCACACCAGTGTTGTCATAGACATTGATCCATGGGAGATTAGCAACCTGTTCTTTCCAGAAATGCTCATTGTCGTCGAGCGACACCATGTAGATTTCAAGTCCTTGGGCATGGTATTTCGCATAGAGGTCGCGCATCTGCATGATGTATTGCGTTGAACCTTTTAAGCTGAAGGCATGGAAATTCAGCAACACCACTTGTCCTTTCAGGTCGGTCAGATGGCGCTCGTTGCCCCGGTTGTCACGCAGGGGCAAGTCGATGACACCCGTTTCCTCTGCGTTGATTTCCACTTCCTTCTTCTGTGCGTTCACAATCTTCTCGTCCTTCATTCCTTTTATGGTAATGTTGTGGAGGTTCTGCCCACGCTCCGAGCCTGGATAGAACGAGTCCCAGCTGGTTGCCACTGCACCGAACACTCTGTTGTCCTTGGCGTCGCGCGTTGGGTCGAATATCAGACGGGCCTGATTTCCCACAACGATGTACTGGAAGAGAGCAAAATAGCTGTAGGCCTTCATTGGCTCTTTGTATATGTAGTTGTTGCTTACGTCGCTCTTGTAGCCCACAATCAAGGCCTCGATGAGCGAGTCGGCAACCTCCGGGCGCTGTGCGAGGATGGCTTGGCACTGGGCCTGAAGGTTGATTTGCTTGAGTGCCAGCTCTTTGATCTTCTCGTTTTCGTAAGAGCCTTCTACGTTATAGTTTACCGCCATTTGGGGATAGGAGGCCGTTAGGTTCACAGTTTCGGTAGAATCGATACCGATGTTGATGATTTGGTCGGCGATTCGCAGTCGGTAGAACTCCGGATTGTCGGCCTTCTTGCCTGAAAAAGCAAAATTACCCTTCTCGTCTAACTTCACAGAATCCATCTTGTTGAAGCCCGTTAAACTGTTGTGTTCGAAGTAAAGCACTGAATCCTTGGCATTGGTTATCGTACCTTCGACATGGAATTGCTCGCCACTGCAACCCGAAAGAAATAGCACTGCACTTAAAAGTAGAAGATATGCAGAGTTTTTAATAACATTGTTCATCTTGACACTTATTGTTTTCTCTTGCAAAAATAGATAAAATATCCGAAAATCAGTGCCATTGCGCAACAAAGTTTCGCTTTTCTGTGCTTTTCATCGGATAAAGGATTGATTGTGGGGAATAAAACAACGGCAAACAATCCGATAGCGTAATCCGAACATCTATCAACATTCTGATAGGAAAAATGCTTAGAAAGAATGCCATCGTTGCAAAGAATACTTTCAGATAGTCTTTTGATTTTTTAGTTTGATCCAGTATTATTTTTTGGTTAATCAAATCTCATCATACCATTGTTTTTGCGACAAATGATGCTGTTTGTCAATGGTTTAAATCTTGTCAGATTATTACAAATTATCACAAAGATTGAAAAATCAACAATCAATCTTTAACGAATAGATTTTATGACGGCTTTTTTATCACTCCGTCATAAGGTTTTAAATTTATTTTTTTGGAAATTTGAATAATAGAAAAATCATTGAAATCCAATTTAGGAATAATTGTAGAGAAACCCAATGACAGCAAAAAATACGGTTGTCATAAATGATTGATGTTCAAAATGCTACCCCTATTAATAGGCGAAAATAGCTAAAAATCCTGAGATAATACCATAATTAGATGAAAAGAAGCAGTGAAAAGTAAAATAATTCACCTTTTTATTGTTTTTCAGACTTAAATTTACTAACTTTGTGCGATTTTATTTTTATGCGGAAACCGTAAATCGGACCACAAGGTAGAACAGCACTTGCTTTTTTACCTTTTTGCCTTTTACTTTTTCCTAATGATGTAGGTCAAAACAATAAGTATTTTTAAATTTTAGATGAACGTAATTACGAAAACTCTTCAATTGGCAGATGGAAGAACCATCACAATTGAAACCGGAAAGGTTGCAAAGCAAGCCGACGGATCAGCTGTGCTCAGAATGGGCAATACAGTACTTCTCGCAACTGTTTGTGCAGCCAAAGAGGCAGTTCCGGGTACAGACTTTATGCCTTTGCAAGTTGATTATCGCGAGCAGTATGCTGCCGCAGGTCGTTTCCCAGGTGGCTTTACAAAGCGCGAAGGCAAAGCTAACGACGAAGAAATCCTGACGTCACGTCTCGTTGACCGTGTGCTTCGTCCACTTTTTCCAGCAGATTTTCACACAGAAGTATTCGTTACCGTAATGCTTCTCTCGGCCGATGGAGTTGACATGCCTGATGCATTGGCAGGTTTTGCAGCATCAGCAGCCATGCAATCGTCAGATATTCCTATCGAATACCCTATCTCAGAGGTTCGAGTAGCTCGTGTCAATGGCGAGTATATCATCAATCCTACTTTCCAACAGATGAAGTCTGCCGACATGGATATCATGGTCGGAGCTACAAAAGACAACATCATGATGGTGGAAGGAGAGATGGACGAAGTGTCAGAACAAGACCTTATCGGAGCACTGAAGGCTGCTCACGAGGCCATTAAGCCTATGTGTGAGCTGCAAGAAGAGCTCGCAAAGGAACTCGGAACTGACGTAAAGCGCGAATATTGCGATGAAATTAACGACGAAGAGCTCCGCGAGCAGGTAAAGAAGGAAACCTACGACGCTTGCTATGCTGAGGCTCAGAGCGGCGACAATGACAAAAAGCACCGCGAAGAGACATATGAGAAAATCAAGTCGGACTTCGTTGAGGCATACGATGCTGCCCATACAGAACTGACAGAAGACGACCTCGAGGAAAAACACGCAGAGATTGAACGTTATTTTGCTGATGTACAGCGCGACTCCATGCGTCGTAGCGTGCTCGACACTGGTAAACGAATGGACGGACGTGCAACAGACGAGATTCGACCCATCTGGTGCGAAGTGGATGCGCTGCCCATGCCGCATGGAAGTGCTTATTTCCAGCGTGGCGAAACTTTGTCCCTCTCAACTTGTACCTTAGGTACGAAGCTCGATGAGAAAATGATCGACAACGTTTTGGACAAGAGCTATCAGCGATTCCTGCTCCATTACAACTTCCCTCCTTTCTGTACGGGTGAGGCTAAGGCGCAACGTGGTGTCGGTCGTCGTGAGATTGGTCACGGACACTTGGCTTGGCGCGGTCTGAAAGGTCAGATTCCTTCAGATTTCCCTTACACAGTGCGCTTGGTGAGCCAGATTCTCGAATCTAATGGCTCGTCATCAATGGCTACTGTCTGTGCCGGCACACTGGCATTGATGGATGCCGGCGTTCCGATGAAGAAGCCTGTGTCTGGTATCGCAATGGGATTGATCAAGAATCCAGGAGAGGACAAATATGCTATCCTCAGCGATATTCTCGGCGACGAGGACCACTTGGGCGACATGGACTTCAAAACGACGGGTACTATCGATGGTATCACAGCCACACAGATGGACATCAAGTGCGATGGTCTCTCGTTTGAGATTCTCGAAAAGGCGTTGTTGCAAGCGAAGGCTGGCCGTGAGCACATCCTTGGCAAGATAACCGAAACGATTTCGGAACCCCGTGCTGAGATGAAGCCACAAGTTCCACGTATCGTAGCCTTTGATATTCCGAAGGAATTCATCGGCGCTGTCATCGGCCCTGGTGGTAAGATTATCCAGCAGATGCAAGAAGACACAGGTGCGACAATCACCATCGAGGAGACCGAAGGTGTCGGTAAGGTTCAGGTGTCTGCTCCAAACAAGGCATCTATTGATGCTGCAGTGGGCAAAATCAAATCTATCGTCGCCGTACCTGAAGTGGGCGAGACCTACGAGGGTATCGTACGCTCGGTGATGCCTTATGGTTGCTTTGTTGAAATCATGCCGGGCAAGGATGGATTGCTCCACATTTCAGAAATCGACTGGAAGCGTCTGGAGACCGTTGAGCAAGCTGGAATCAAGGAAGGCGACAAGATTCAGGTGAAACTCCTCGACATCGATCCTAAGACGGGTAAGTACAAGCTGTCACGTCGCTGCCTGCTTGAGAAGCCGGAGGGCTATGTTGAGCCACAGCGTCGCCCAAGAGGTGATAGGAGTGAGCGTCGTCCGCGCCGTGATGGTGAGCGTCGTCACAACAATCACGAATCGAACAACAACGAAGGACAGGCTAACGATTAAATCATAGCTCCATCATATTGAAAACTCCCGCAACCATTGCCGTTGCGGGAGTTTTTTTTAGGTAGTCAGTTGCTGTCGCTCCGCTTTCCGACAGGTCAGTTTCGGGCATTTCGTTCTTGCCCCATCGCTCACAATCGCAATGCCAATGGCAATCAGTTTTGTGCCGAGGCCGTGTGGACTGGTGACCCTCAATCTCTCCTTTGTGCAATTCCGCCATTGGCAACTGAGGTTATTTAAATTGATTGCCGCACAGATTGTTTGCCATCCTACCGAAATTACAACGGGCTACTTCAAGAGATACGCGTTGGAAGATGCCTTTAAGCGAGCGGCAACTGTCTGAAAGCAATGTCAGCAATATCGGACGACGGGCTGACAGTTGAACGGCCGAGTGGAGTTGAGGGTCTTTCGCTCAACCAACGTGTGAAGAAAGAAATCCCTGCTGAGTGTGTTCTTGGCAGGGATTTCTCGTTAGTCGATGTATGATGTCTTAGTTTTGTTGAGCCATGCGAATATCAGTCCGATGAGCAACCCTCCGCCTTCTTATACAAAAAATGTTGATTTTGTGCTTGAATACTGAAATTTATGTTTCCATATTTGATGTAATGTCTTGATGTTTTGTACGTAAGATTTCAGTTAATGGCTGCAAAGGTATGAATTTTCAGTCAAATCCCGCTGCTGGAGCCACAAAATAGCCATTCCTTCCGTATCATACTTCAACATGGAAACAGAGATGTAGCGCGGTGGAATGCTCGCTTTAGCGCAATTTATTTTAGCCTTTGCATGCCACAGCTTATGAATTGCTATGTGAAACGTGACCTTTTGTTTAGTGAAAGGTGACCTATTACATACCAAAAGGTGACCTATCGCAAATAGAATTATATTCTGTTGATTATCAGTATGTTATAGAACTGTCTTAGCGGACTGTTTTTCGACCTTACATTCGTGGCTGACAGACTGGGCCTTTCGCCTCATAAGAAGTGCCAAGATGCCAGACCTCACTCCTTTTTTCGCCCATACCGATTAACGGAATTTCCGGTGGGGAGGCGGAAACAGAAAGAGAGCGCAACAAGTTGTCTGCTGCGCTCTCTAATCACATATAATAAGAGATTTACCTTACTTTACCACAACGGCTTTTGATATGCCACGCGTCTTCACGATATAGACTCCTGACGGAAGTCCGACTGCCTTTGAACCATTGACGGTTTCGGCAAAGACAAGCTTGCCACCTGTCGTATATACGCGAACGCCGATAGGCTCTGAGGTTGTGAAGGCAAGCTCACGGTTTCCGCCTTCAACGGTAATAGAACTTGAACTTACACCATTGATGTTATCTGAAACCTTGAACTTGACAACGACCGTGGTAGCTTCGGTTACTTTGAACTTGTTGTCAACAAGCGTTTCGCCATTAGCTGTTGCGGACTCTACGGCATATCCATTTGCCGGAGTAGATACAACCTTCAGCTCCGTGTTCTTGTTCACCTTCGTTCCATTCAGCACCTCGGTGTCGGTGGTAGTATAGACCTTCACCGTTCCGTTCTCAGGTGTGGCGATTGTCACATAAGCCATGTCGCAACCAGTGCCGTCGCCTTCGTAGTTGACTGCCCATCCCTTTTCAGTTGCCAGCTTAGATTCTGCATGTTCTGCATCGTTGTAAGTTTCCGCAACATCACCTCTTGAGAACAATTTGAAACCGGCGGCGTCGCCTTCACGCTTTTTGTAAGGTGAGAGCGTGTAGTAGAAGTCGTTCATGGTACAAGCATCCCACTTGTTGTCACCGATATTGATATAAGAGAGGTTGTTGAGTCCCTTCACATCGAGCCCTGTCAGTTTGTTTCCGTTCAGCATCAACCTGCTCAATTCTTTGTTGTTGGCAAGATTAAGACTGGTAATGATATTCTTGGAAGCGTCCAGTTCCAGAAGTTTCGTATTGTTGTCGATGTTCAAAGTGCCGATGACGTTGCCCGCAACTCTCAGCACCTGAAGCTCAGGCATGTGTGCAACATCAACCGATGTAAGACTGTTGTTGTTTGCTATGAGTGTTACTAACTTTCCGTTTTTGCTCAGGTCAAGTTCGCCTATTGAATTATTGTTGACCTCAAGATAGTTCAATTCAGGCGCATTGCTCACGTCGATTGCCTCAAGGAAGTTGCCGTTTGCACGAAGGCAGACAAGTTTCGTATTTTTGTTGATATTGAGAGTGGCGATGTTAGAATATCCGCAATCGAGCGTGTCAAGTTCGGTGAGGTTATCGATGTTCAGCGTTCCAATAGCATTCATATAGGTTGAGAGCCAATGCAAATGATTGTTATGGCTCACATCCACAGCGGTAATCCTGTTATCGGCTGAGATGTGTGGATAGCTTGAGAAGTCCGCGCTGCTCACAGCTCCATAGATGGTTACTTGTTTACCGCTCGACGTGCCTTCGATGGCGGTGGGTGAGGTCTTGACCACTACCGGAATCTTGTTGCCATCTCCCCAGTCAATGGTTACTTGGCTGCCTTCCTCGCTGACGGCAAGATAGTATTGTTGCTTGACACCTGTCGGAACGGTGAGGCGGATGTAATCGTTGTTTCCCGTTGTCTTGAATACCGGTTTGATGGTAGCTGTGGTTGAGACAACGAAAACACTGTCCTCGTAGAGTTCTCCGTTGATTTCCACGCCCACAAGTTCCGTGCCTTCGGGAGCTTTCGCTGAGACTTTGATAGGGAAACCCGGAACGGCCTTTGTCGTAATGTCATTCCATGTTGCGTAAAACCCATCGTTGGCCACCTGAACAAGTTTGTATGCCACGCCGTTAGCTGGTTTCATGACGATGTTAATGGAGTCCATCGGAGCAGATCCGTCACCTTTCACGTCAGGAAGATAATAGTTGTCCTCATCATATTTAAGGTATTCCGTCTTTGAAGTCTCGCCATTGGAGCCTGCTATGAAAACATTTGTTCCATAGGAAAGGCCATTGTGAGGAGGCATAGCCATAAAAGTGAAATTCAATGACTGAGGTGTCATCTTTTCACAGTTTCTGATATCCAATCGGTTCAGACGGTTTGTGCCGATTGCCGAGTGCATGTCGAGGAACTGAATAGCCGTATTCTTCATATTTACATCACGGATGAAGCGACAGTTTGAGAGGTCAATACGCTTTATAAGTGTATTCTCCAAATTGATAGTCTGTAGATTGGCGAGTTTGCTTATATCCAACTTTGTGAGCTTGGTGTTTCCAAGCAACAGCGTTGTCACTTTGGTGTTGTTGGTTAGGTCGAGCTTTTCGATGCCGGTTTCTGAAGCATCCAAAGAAATAAGGTCAGGATTGTTTACGAGATTCAGTTCTGTAATGCCCGTTCCTGATATTTCAAGTTTATTCAATTTGGCAAGATCGGTAACATCAATAGCGGCCAGATAGGCATTGCCTGTTACCGTTAGGCTCTTTAAATTAGGATAGTTCTTGCCCAAATCCAATTCGTCGAGATTTCCGTTTCCCAGATCCAAATAGTTCAGATTGGGCAAACTGATAGGATAGAAGTGCGTAATATCACAGTCCGCCATATAGATTCCTTTGAGAGAGGTGCTTCCATTGGCAAAGATAACTGTTGAAAGCTCTGGATTTTTGTTAGCTTCGAACTGTTCCAACTTCAAGAGATTATCCACCTTGAGTCGTTTGATTTTATTGTTTGTCAAATCAAGGTTTACAATATTAGGAGCACCCGTGAAGTCAAGACCATCGAACGTCAGCTCATTGTTCTTTGCAGTAATGGTTACAAGGCTGTTTTGGTTCTTAAAATTCAGAACCGTTACCTTTTGATCCTCAACGTCGAATGTTGAGAAGTCACCATACACGATGATAGTGTCGTTCTTCAACACTCCCTCCGTATTCTTAAGAGCACTCCAACCCGAAAGAGTCGCTTCCTGTTTTACACCATCGCCCCAGTCAACATAGACTTTTGCGTCTGTATTAACATTGGTCATATAGAACTTTAAGGTACTGCCCACGGGCAAATTGGTTCCAATAACCACTTCTCCCTGTGCCAATGCTCCTACAAAAGCTGACACAAAAAGGAAACAAAATAGTAAGATTCTTTTCATAGAACTCAAGATTATTTTAAACTTAATTCGTTAATATAGCTTTATTCTCTCTTTTATCTTTGTAATTCTGCTTTGTTTTTCCAATCGCATCTCTTTCATGCCATTCAGCCGTCTTTCATTCAATCGTGCAGCACACTGCATCGCTCATTTAAGACGGCTGAGTGACCGAAATATAGATGGGGTATAATGGCTCTTCGGAATGGGCACTTGCTTGCCACATAGCACCGGCAATGTGGGGGGAGTGCCCATCTGAGCAGCCAAGAATGAATACATAACTTTTCAAGAAGTCTGCATTACATTAGTTTGATAGCTTTGCCACCTTTGACTTTCAATACACAAATCTTGGCATTGTTGGCTGGTATGAAGGTCTCATTAGAGATTGCCTGACCTTTCAAAATCAGCTTACCATCGATAGTGTAAAGAGCATACTGCTGACCGAAGCTCATTCCCTTGACAACAAAACCTCCGTTTTGCCTTGTCACGCTGATATCATTGCCCTCGGCATTGACAGCCTCAATTCCCGTGATGGTTGGGTTAATCTGAACAAAATACTTCCATCCGGCAGCGTTTTTGTACAGGTCTCCGCTTCCCTTTGGTACATAAAGAGTTGCCTCATTGATAAACTCAATATCATGGAACATATCATCTGCAATGACCTGTGGGGTTTTGTCATACGCATAAACATGCTTCAAGGCTTGGCAATGTCTGAAGGCATTGTTACCGATTGTACATCCGGCGGGAATATGAATCTCCTCAAGCAACAGTCCGTTCATGAACGCTGCTTCTCCAATTTTCTTCAGTGAGGCGATATAAGGCAAGCTCAACAGAGAAATATCCTGATAGAAGGCAGAGTCGCCGATTTCCTCTAATTGTGGCGTCACACCCTCTTTCCATCCGATTGAACTGAGAACCATGTTGTAAGTGAGCCCCAAAGCCTCAATCTTCTTTAATGTTTCGGGGAACTTCAACTTCTCCAATACAGGGCTGAATGCGAACCCATAGCGAGCGATTGTTTCAACTCCGGGAATGATTTCCACTTCTTTATGGTTGGGTATCGGGTGGAAAATCAAAGTCTTCTTATCAGCAGAATACAAGATTCCCTTATCAGCGACAAGGTCGGCATTTGGCTGTGCGACAGTTATCTCTGTGAGATAGAAATTGGATGCGAACGCACCAGGCATGATTCCCTTAGCCGTTGCCGGTATCTCATAAGTAGTTACCTTTCGTCCGATAGGATAAGCCACAAGCTTTGTTTTGTCCTTAGTATATACTACTCCATCGATTTCTGTGAAATATGGGTTCTGCGGATCGACATTTATTTTCTCCAAGCTGACACAATAGAGAAAAGCGAGCTCTCCAATGCTCTTGACATCTTTGGAAACGAGGAACGAAGTCATTTTGTTTGCTCCTTCGAATGCCCTTGTGTCGATTATGGTCACGCCATCAGGTGTCACGGCTGGTCCGACAGGTTGCCATGAAACAAGATGCTCACCATTGATAACGGGTTTGTTTGGCTTTTCAGGCTCTGCCTCTGAACATATCAACGAAATCTGAACATCACTATTCAATGACTCAATTATATATGTATTGTTTTTCTCTCCGATAATAACTTCTCCGTCCAACAACCAGCTATCTACGCTGTAGCCCTCGATAGGATGAGCTGTGAAAACAACTTTTGCACCTTTATTAATGGCCGCTCCTGTTTTAAAGTCAGTGCCATCGGCCGTGGCTGTAATGGTAGCGAACTTGTTAAGAGACTCGTATTTCACCACATGGGTATTGGCATTGCGTTCGAAATCAACCTGAATTTCCATGGCATCTACAGCATCGCAAGTATAAGTCAAAAGACCCATCTGTCCAGAGATTGTCACGTATGATGATTCTGTGCCGTTTGTTACTTCGCGATACCATTCAGTTACTCTGAATCCATCGCGTGGGGTAGCGGTGAAAGTCAGCTTGCTGCCTACGGGCACTGTGCCGGCGGACTTCACTTCCTCGCCCTTTTCAGTCTTGCAAGTCAGCGTTCCGTATTCAGGTGCACGGCTTCTGAAGAAAATAACATAGCTCTGTGGCTTTTCTTTGAATGTAACAACAACATTAAGTGGCTCGCCAAGCGTGCTGACAGTATAGATTTGTCCGCATGTTCCTTCAGTGGGGAGCGTTTCTGTCAAAATCTTTCCATTGACTTTCCATGACTCAATCTCGTAGTTGCTGCGAGGAGTGGCTTTGATTCTGACAAGCGAACCTTCGTTTACTTCTTGTCCGCTTTCAACGTTTATGCCACCGGTTGTCCACGCTTCCATCACACCACCTTCATTGCAAGTATAGGTAACTTTGTACTTTTTCAGTTCTCCGGGTGCACCCACAACTATCTTACACTTTTTGAATACTGATGAGAGTTTCGTTTTAATTGCATCGGACGCCACATAAATTGTGGTTGTTTCCTTATCGGGAAAGACGGAATTGCCAAATGAATTGAAATCTTTGCTCAGATGAATATCGACAACACTCAGAGCACCCACGCCGTTCCAAGTGATGAAACTGTTGTCGATGACGTTCTTGAGGTTAGGAACGAACAGTTCGGAAAGCGCCCTACAGTTTGTCAACGCTTTGTTTCCTATTTCCACTACGCCTGCCAAATCAATCTTCTGAAGGTTCTGGCAGCCATACATCGCTTCTTCTCCGATTGAAGCGCAGTCAGCTTCTGGCAGCACAATCTCCTTGGCTGCGCCTGCAAGCGATACGAGTGCCTTGTCAATCAGGCGGATAAGGGCATTGTTCATGGTCTTAAAGTCCTTCCCGCCGTCAGCCATCTCAAGCGTTCCAACGCTTGTACACATCAGAAATGGATTGCCCTCAATGTTGGCAAGCGTATTTCCGAGGCTGATAGAGGTAATCTCATTACAATAGGCAAATGCCTTCTTGCCAATGCTGACAACAGCCGGCAACGACAGACTTGCCAATGAATTACAACCCGAAAATGCGCCTTCGGAAATATTCTCAACTTTATTGGCAACGATAGATGTAATTCCAGTACATCCGTTAAATGCATTCTTGCCAATAATCTTCACATTGTTGAAATCAACGCTTGTGATGTCGGTATTGCTGACTGGATCCGTTCCGCCACCCCATCCATCATCGTAACCCTCTTCGCCGGGAGTGTAGAAACAATTCTCGGCTATTTCGGTTACCTCAGCTGGAATGGTGATAGCACCTTTGGCATCACCCCATGATTTCAAAACTCCGTTCTCAATTGTCTGTGCTTGTATCAAACCAACGCATTGGAGAATGAACACAAACAGAAGTAAAACTTTTTTCATGATCTTCGTTTAGAGTTATACATAATTTATTCAGTGAATATCTCACCTTCACTAAAGTGTCTGGCTTTCCGTTTTACCTTTATTTTGTAACGAATAACGCATTAATAATTCTAAAATGAGTACAATTTACGGTAAAAAAGTACTTAATCGTTGCGAATAATTGATTGATTTCGCAAAGATAGATATTTTTTGTAAATCACAAAGGAAAATAACAATAAAAAAGCAATATAGCAATCAAAATAAATTTTTATGCATAATTTATAATTTCAATTAATCTTATGGTTACAGTCTGTAACTAACCGTCTTGCATTACGTAGGGCATACATTTCAAACGGACAAGGAAAAAGTTTTACATTTAACGAATATTTGCAAAAGATGATAACAGATTGATATTCAGTGCCATACAATTCGCATTGCGAAAGCTGACCTTTCGCATGCTGATAAGTGAGCTATGGCATCGCAAAGGCTCAGCAAACGGAAAACGATTGGGAAAATATTTTACAAACAGTCGTCCGCAAAGCCCCACAACAGCATGGGAAAGCTGCTCAGTCCAATAGACCATTTGCATGGTTGAGATTAAATTCCTATCTTTGTAAGATACCAATTCGCTTGACTATGACAGCAAAAAGATTCATTCAAATATTCGCCATTCTGCTGCTCCCCCTTGTATCCCGCGCACAAGTTGATGACGGAATCCACCGCTACAACACGAATTTCACAGTGTCGGCAACCAATTTCGTCGATACGATACCCATCCTCATCATGGGCAACCAAGTGTTTATACCAGTCTATATCGAAGGAAAGCGCCATCTGTTCAACCTCGATACTGGCTCGTCACAAGGCATAGCTTACGTCGGAAGTGGCGTATCTTACAGCCAGTCGCTGGGCACCATCAACTCGAAGGATGCCAACGGGCGTATTGACACCATTGAAGTGGTGAAATTCCCTGAAATATCACTTGGAAGCACGCAAGGTATTAAAATCCGAAACTATGTGGGGTCGCTGCTGAACCGTCCGAAACGACACTACATCTATGACGGAATCATCGGTTTCGACTTGTTCAACAAGGGACTGCAGGCCAAAATCGACGTCAAGAGAAAGCAGCTCATCATTACCGATATCAAGAATTTCTTCGACAAAGAGCCTGGCTTCGAACTGAAATACAAGCTCCAGCGATGGACACCCTACATCGAAGTCAACACCTTCCTTGACCATAAGGAACCCGTACTCTTTGACACTGGAACCGACGACTTCTTTGTCATGAACAAACAGCACTTCGACGCTGCCCGATACAAGGACTCCCGCATTCCAGCCATGATAGAAGAGACCACCTACGCACAATCAGTAGTCGGCAGCTACGGATTGGAGGCACGCAGTCTGATGTTCTTCATCCACTTCCCCGCACTCCCTTGGGGCAACTTCAGCTTCGCCGACATCCACGCAACGACAACACAAGGCGACTCGAAATTTGGCGCACAGATACTCAACTACGGAACATTCGTCATCAATCCGAAGAAAAAGCACATCAAGTTCTGGTCATACACGGGAGGCAACAGTGTGAAAGTTGACAACAAGGTTGAAGACATCGCCTATATAGACGACAACAACCAACCTGTGGTGGCTACCATCAGACACAACTCACAGTTATATAAGAAAGGATTTCGCGAGGGCGACATCGTGTTGAACATCAATGGCAAGCCCGTCAGAACTTTGCAGGAAATACAAGAATACTCATTCGTCAAAGGCGCTAAATACACTTTCATACTGCAGTCGGTGAGGGGATTCAGGAAAGAAGTAACGATACCTACATGGGAATAGTTACAAAACACGTTTCTTTCATAGGATTTTAACACAAAAACAAAATATATTACGAAAAAAAAATCTATATTTGCACAAAATCTAATAATAAACAAAATGGGCGAAATCAAACACCACATTTTAGTAGTAGATGACGAAGAAGACATTTGCGAAATACTAAAGTTCAACCTGGAGACAGAGGATTACATCGTTGATACTGCACATTCAGCCGAAGAAGCACTGGAGATGGATGTACAACAGTACAATCTCATACTCCTTGATGTAATGATGGGCGAAATTTCCGGTTTTGCAATGGCAAAGAAACTGAAAGATAACGCGGCGACAAAGAACATTCCTATCATTTTCCTGACGGCCCGTGACTCAGAGAACGACACCGTAACGGGATTCAATCTGGGAGCCGACGACTACATTTCCAAACCATTCTCAATCCGAGAGGTCATCCTCAGGGTACGGGCGGTGCTCCATCGCACGGAAGTGGTGAGCGAAGCTGCCCCCGAACAGCAGAACAAGCTCACCTTTCAGGGACTGGAGATGGACTTGGAGAAGAAGACTGTGAAGATCGACAATGAGGAAATACCTTTCACAAAGACCGAATTCGAACTCCTCCACCTACTTCTTGAGGAGAAAGGACGGGTGTTCTCAAGACAAGAGCTCATCGAACGAATCTGGCCTAAAGACGTATTGGTGCTCGACAGGACAGTGGATGTTTATATAACAAGGGTCAGAAAGAAGATAGGACGATTCTCAAAGTGTATCGCCACACGACTGGGCTTCGGCTATTATTTCAACACTTAGTTCACCCAACTTTAGGTTGTAAGAAAAATATTATGAAGAAAATCAGTATCGGTCATAAACTCTACTTGAGCATTATGGCCGTTTTCCTTATCTTTTCGATAGCATTTATTGTTTTTCAGCAGAACCGTGAGAAGCAATACAAAGTGCACACGCTTGAGCTTCAGTTGCAAATTTTCAACAAACACATGGCTGAGGAACTGGGAAAGAACAGCTACACCAGGCGGAACATTACCAATTACGTTGAATCGCATGCGTGGAAGGACTTGAGGGTGACTTTGATGCGACCAGATGGAACCGTCTTTTTCGACAATTTGAAAAAGGATCATGCCAAAATCTCCAATCACAGGAATCGCGAAGAAGTGATAGAGGCTTTGAGAACGGGGTTCGGATCGACGGTGGAACGGAAGAGTAAGACGCTGAAACAAGACTTTTTCTACTCTGCCACCTATTTTCCCGCACAGCGAGTCATCATCCGTTCTGCGCTGCCCTACAACGACGATCTGGCAAAGTCGCTGAAGTCGGACCAGCATTACATTTGGTTCTCGCTGCTGGCCATCACACTACTGACCATCGTCATTTATCGATTCGTCAACAGTCTTGACAAGAACATCACCAAACTGAAAATCTTTGCCTCGCGCGCAGATAACAATGAGAGCCTCGACATCGAAGATCTCGCCGAGTTTCCAGACGACGAACTGGGCGAGATTGCCGAGCGAATCATCAAAATCTACAAACGTCTGGAGACAACAAGACAGGAGCAAGACGTGCTGAAGCGCCAACTGACGCAGAACATCGCCCATGAGCTTAAGACACCGGTGGCATCCATTCAAGGCTATCTTGAGACGATATTGGACAACCCACACATAACGGAGGAGAACAAAAAGCAGTTCCTCGACCGTTGCTATACACAGACAGAACGGTTGACTTCACTACTGAGGGACATCTCAACGCTCAACAGAATGGATGACGGAGCGCAGATGATGGACGTTGAGACCATAGACATCTGCCAGCTGGTGGCCAACATTCAGAAGGAGACGGCATTGGAAATGAACAAACGAAAGATGACTTTCCTGAACAATCTCCCTGAAAGCATTGTGATTAAGGGTGTCAAAAGCTTGCTCTATAGTGTGTTCCGCAATCTTACCGACAACGCAATAGCCTATGCTGGCGACGGAACGACAATCACACTCAATGCTTATGAAAAAAATGGATACTGGAATTTCAGCTTCATCGACAACGGATTGGGTGTGAGCCGGAAACACTTGCCACGCCTTTTCGAAAGGTTCTACAGAATCGACAAGGGGCGAAGTCGCAAACTTGGCGGAACAGGTCTGGGACTTGCTATCGTGAAGAACGCAGTGTTGTTTCACGGAGGAAGTATCGAGGTCAGCAAGAACATTCCAAGCGGACTGAGATTCGATTTCAGCATTAAAGCCTGAATGCAGTCAGGAAGCCATATTTTTATCATCCAATCGTGAACATTCGGTCGAATGAACGATTGGTTTTAACACACCATCCATATCGTATCTCGGATATGAGGAAAAATTCCACAATCCAAAAGATCAGCTATCACAATGCGAAAGGTGACCTTTTGGAAGCTCATAGGTCATGTATTGCAACGCAAAAGGTGACCTATCGCAACATAAAACATATCTTGCTGATTTTCAGTGGTTTGTGAAACGTTGATATAATACATGTAGTTTGAATTATTTTTGCTTTCCAACGGAGCGTCCCTTTCAGCCTGAATCAGTGGCTGAAAACCAGTCTTGTTAATGTTGGTCTGGTGCGAGCAATCGCAAATTCCTATTCCTTCAGCCTTGCATTGATGAACAAAGAAAAGAGATTGAACCATGCGGTTCAATCTCTTTCACCAATCGGTGCACGTAAGCACTCGCTCTATCTAAGTATGAATACCAATCGTTTATCAGGCCACAAGCCTGTCGTTCAATAATGATAAAATCGTTATCAGACAATTTTCATTCCCTTTTTGGGACAGGTTCTATTGACAGACTTGTGCTCAAAAATCAACCGTCGCTTATTCTGTGAACTTCTTTGCTGCACGCAACTGATGGCGCATGGCGTTGAGGAACTGCTGCGTTTCCTGCAAGAGGTTCAGATAGACAACCGAAACTTGGAAGTCTGAATTGCCCTGAGCATTCTGCATGCGGTCGAGATGTCGCTTGCGCAATACCGACAACTCGTCCTTCACCTGGTCTGCATCCGTCAAAACGCTGCGATAGTTCTCGAAGCGACGAGTTGAAATAAGGGTCTCGCTCTGTTTCATCAGTTCGTTGATTTTTAGTTGTATAGGTTCGAACTCATTGATAAATTCCTGTGGCACTGGATTGAAACTGTTGCCGATATGTTCCCTGATAGGATCGAGCATTCTTCGCAGTGAATAAATGAACTGCTGGCTGCAGTTTGCTCCAAGATGGAACCACGTGTTGCGTTCTATTGCTGTCTCAGGCGGACACCGTTTGAGGCCTAACATTTCCTGTCGGCGATATTTCTTCAAAATATCCGACTCCGAACGGAGTTCCCTGTTAGTATGGCGAAGCTCTTTTATCTGCTCATTCTGGAATCCGTCAATAATGGCATTAAACTGTTCCAATGCGAACCGGCAAACGTGTGACTGGGTGTTCGAAACCTGACGCTGCAGCATATCCCACACCAATTCAGGGTCGCGGGTACGCATCATCAGCTGGAACACATTTCCATTGCCCTCCTGAGCCATCTTCTGCTTGTATTTGCGCTCAGAACGAATCAGAAGGAACACCACCAAAGCCATGAAGACTACTTTCATAAAGATGCCACCATAGAACATCAATACACAAACGATGGCACAGGCGATGAATGCCGCACCAGCGGTGATGAACCACCCACCGATGACGGAGAGTACGCCCGTGACACGGAACACTGCGCTCTCGCGTCCCCATGCACGGTCAGCCAGGCTTGAACCCATGGCCACCATGAAGGCAACGTAGGTGGTTGACAATGGCAACTTCAAGTTTGTGCCGATGGTTATCAACATGGACGCCAATACAAGGTTGACCGCTGCACGAACAACATCGAACGCAACGTCGCTCTGAACCTCATCCGTATTTTTCTCGGAGAAACGTGAGTCAATCCAATTGCTGATGCAATGTGGCACGGCCGTATTGACATTCCCGCCTATTGTCTGCGCGAACCTAACAATAGCGCGGGCCGCGCTCGAACTGCCGAACATCTCATCGCCTTCGTCCTGACGGCTAAGATCAACACTTGTCTTGATTACGTTCTGCGCCTTCTTCGATGTGGCCATGGCAATAATCATGATTGCACCAGCGCCCAACAACCAACCTGGTGAGGTCTTGGCGCTTTCCATCAGAGAGGTCATAATGAAGGCCGTGTCGCTGGCACCGTCTGCATTGGCGCTGAACACCTGATAGGAATCCAAACCGGCAAGGGGCACTCCGATGAAGTTCACCAAGTCGTTGCCAGCAAAGGCCATCGCCAAGGCGAAAGTTCCCATCAGAACAACAAATTTGAAGATGTTGACGCGCAAAAGATGGAGTACTTCCATCATGACGGTTGAGGCAACGAATGTGGCCAGCAACAGAAGGCTGATGTTTTGCTCTATATAGTCCTTTGCTTGGTCAGAAAGATAAGGGCTTTTCCCAAGACCTTTCATGAAAATAAAGTAAGAAAGGGCCGTGAAAGCTATACCACCGAACAGCGCTATTGAGTAACGGGAGTGCTTTTTGTAATTGAAGGTGAAGACAACGCGCGATATCCACATGACGATGGCACCGAAAACAAAGGCTATTGCCACAGAGACGAATATTGCAATGATGACCTTCAGTGCCTGTTCGGTGTTCATTAGGTCGGAGAAACCCAATTGCTCGTCGCCCGCCATCTTGATACAGGCAACGATAAACGTACCTCCGAGCAACTCGAATACGAGCGACACTGTCGTAGAAGTTGGCATTCCCAGCGTGTTGAAGACATCAAGGATAATGACATCGGTGACCATCACGGCCAGAAAGATGGTCATCACTTCACTGAAAGAATACTGGCTTGGCGTCATAATGCCGTGTCGTGCCACATCCATCATACCCGATGACATCACGGCACCTAACCCAACGCCAATCGAGGCGATGATTACGATTGTGCGATAATTGGCTACTCTTGCGCCAACAGCTGACTGCAAGAAATTGACGGCGTCGTTACTGACTCCCACAAACAGGTCGAACACTGCCAGACAAAGCAGAAAGACGACGATACAAAGATACATTGTTTCCATTTAGTAACTGTATAATATGTATATACTTATTATTTTTGCGCACAAAGGTATAACATGCATGTTACAAGATAGTTAAACACATGTTACAATTCGGTTACAAGGAAGGACTAAAAAGGGGAATGTAGAGTATCGAATGATCGTAAAACAGTAGATAATTAGTTGGATATAAGCTTGTTAATTCGTTGAAACGGTTTGTAGGGAATCATCGTCAACGGGCTTTACTCTAAGGCTCGACAGAATAAGGAGGAGTATTTTTGAAATTATCATTAAACAATTGCGGATATTTCATTGGTGCAGCAAAATTCATTACCTTTGCAAGAAATTATTTAAAATCATGAACCAGCAACAATATCTTCAGTCGCTGATTGAGCAAGGTGAGCACCAGCAACAAGACTTCAAATATAAGATACAGGATGCGGTGAAGTTGGCCAAGTCGGTATCTGCCTTTGCCAATACCGATGGTGGAAGGTTGCTGATTGGAGTCAGAGACGACGGACACATCTCTGGTGTAAAATCGGAAGAGGAAATCTACATGATGCATGCCGCGGCATACAGATATTGTTCGCCCGAAAGCGACATCTCGTTCTCCACTCTCCACGTGGAGAACAAAAATATCGTCATTGCCACCATTCCGCCGACATCCAATAAACCTCTGCTTGCTGTCGATGAAATGGGCAATAAATGCGCCTACGTCCGCATAAAGGATGAGAATATCGTCGCATCACCCATTCATCTGGAGATGTGGAGGCAGGAGCTGCAACCCAAGAGCATGATGGAATACACGGAAAAGACCCAGCATCTGCTCGCCGTCATCAAAGAACAGCCCAATGAGACCTTGAACAAACTGGTACGTCTCTCGAAAATCAACCGGCATACGGTCATATCTACCCTTGCCAGACTGGTGAGGTATGGTGTCGTCAGATGCAATTACGCTGACGACAGGTTCACTTTTGAAATCGCATGAGAAAGGTAAGTAAAGTTGAAGGCTGGGTGTTCCTTCGCTCTAGGAAGTAAGATGAGACTTTTATAAGCCTGTTTTTAGCATCCATCTTAAAAAAACTGCAAGCACGGTTGAGTGCTTGCAGTTTTCTTTTCCATCAGCTTGAAGTCTGTTATTGTTGCTGGGCGTTCTTCGTCTTTGGAGCTTCACCAATCAAATCCATGAACTGGTCGAGCTTAGGTGTGATGATAATCTGTGTGCGGCGGTTGCGTTGCTTGCCGAGTTCCGTATCGTTAGCAACGAGAGGGTTATACTCTCCGCGCCCACCAGCCGTCAATCGCTTCGGATCGACACCGAAACGGTTTTGCAAGTACTGCGCCACAGATGATGCACGAAGACAAGAAAGGTCCCAGTTGTTGCGGATATTCTTCATCTTCTCGCTCATGGTGTTCACGGGAACGTTGTCTGTGTTGCCCTCGATAAGCACTTCGTAGTCTCTGTAGTCCATGATGATCTTCGCAATCTTGCTCAAAGTCTCCTCAGCGCGGTCGTTTATCTCATAAGATCCGCTCTTATACAGCATATTATCTGCCAAAGAAATATAGACAACGCCCTTGAGCACCTGCACGTCAACCTCCTTCAGCTCTTCCTTGCTCAAGCTGCGGGTGAGGTTGTTGGTCAAAACAACGTTGAGTGAGTCGCTCTTGCTCTTCACTTCAACCAGATGTCGTATGTACTGGTTGCTCTCATTGATTTGGTCAACTAACTTAGAGATATTCACATTGTTAGAATTTGCATTGTTCAAGCTCTTGTCAAGGCTTCCCTGCAATGCTGCGGCGCTGGCCTTTGCCTGTGCCAACTGGTCTTCAAGGCTCTTGATACGCGCGTTGTTGGCTGCGATAGTTTCCTTTGCACTTTGATATTCGCCAGTCAGACGCTGATTCTCAGTCTGGCAATTCTCCAGGTCCTTCTTGCTTGCACAGCCCGAAAGAAGGATGGCTACGGCAACCAATGTAAAAGTTAAAAGGTTCTTTTTCATATTGTTACTTTCTTTTTATATTATGATATAGCGAATTAAGACTTATGTTTCGACGCATAATGGTTAATTGCACTACACCGAAGGTTTTTCATATTACTCATGGCGATAAGGGTTGCATCAACCCATGTCTATTTGTTGCAAAGTTATCTAATTGACGTTGAAAAACTACAAAAGAATAATAGCTTTAGGTATTTTTAACCCCAGTTTACCAATCTACCGCTTTTTCAGATAAAAACATAGCTTTCAATTTATATTTTAACACTTTTAGAGGTTAAAGGTTGGCATCCAATGGACTCATAATGACAACGAGTAAAGCTTCATTCTCCTCGTCAACACAAAACAATGGTGCCAATATCGGTTCGCGATATTCCGACAAAGGTATAGGGTAAACTTTCCAAGACCATCTTGTTTAATGACTACTCACAAGTTGTTGATTGTCAGTCAAATGAAGAATTGTGTTCTAAAAGGTTAGTTTTTGTACCACAAAAGGTGAGCTTCCGCACCGTAAAAGGTCACGTATTGGCAAACCGAAGCTTACCTGTTACGCTCCGATGCCGTGGCTTCTTGCAAGTTCTTTATGACGGCCGTGCCTCCTCTTTGTTGTGTTGTCCTTCCTTCAGTAAGCTATAATATATAATAAGGTGTTATTTTCTCTTATGGTTGATTTAAATCAATTTAGCCGCCCTGTCATGAAAAAAATGAAATAATTTCCCTAAAATATTTGGAGCGTATAATATTTTGTTATACCTTTGCACTCGCTTTCGCAATAAATTTTGCGTTTGCGCTGAAAAGTTGTTCTTTGAAAGATTTACATAGACAGAGAAGTAGTACAAGAAGCGTCCGCTTTTTTGAGCGGACGGGTAAATGAAACGAACCGATCAATTCC